>JAESGS010000068.1_pt1 | contig 208754 bp, 195 predicted proteins | sample 9269761 | NCBI WGS metagenome assembly JAESGS01 (sample SAMN15741799, study PRJNA653493) | algae metagenome | isolation source: Cyanosarcina radialis HA8281-LM2 and co-occurring heterotrophs from damp... | place: USA: Makauwahi cave, Hawaii | collected 2011-01-06 | reverse complement strand
GACAACGCCGGCGGCATCGCGGAGATGGCGGAACTGCCGCCGGAAATCCGCAACATCACCGATCCACTGGATGCCGTGGGCAACACCACCAAGGCCGTGACCAAGGGCTACGCCATCGGCTCGGCCGCGCTGGCCGCGCTGGTGCTGTTCGCCGACTACACGCACAACCTGCAGACCGCCAACCCCGGCGTGGCGTTCACCTTCGACCTGTCCAACCACCTGGTGATCGTAGGCCTGCTGATCGGCGGCCTGATTCCCTACCTGTTCGGCGCGATGGCGATGGAAGCCGTCGGCCGCGCCGCGGGCAGCGTGGTGGAGGAAGTACGCCGTCAGTTCCGCGAGATCCCCGGCATCATGGAAGGCACCGGCAAGCCGGACTACAGCAAGGCGGTCGACCTGCTGACCAAGTCGGCGATCAAGGAAATGATCGTGCCCTCGCTGCTGCCGGTCGCCGTACCGATCGTGGTCGGCCTGCTGCTGGGGCCGCAGGCGCTGGGCGGGCTGCTGATCGGCACCATCGTCACCGGCCTCTTCGTGGCCATCTCGATGACCACCGGCGGTGGCGCCTGGGACAATGCCAAGAAGTACATCGAGGACGGCCACCACGGCGGCAAGGGCAGCGAGGCGCACAAGGCCGCCGTCACCGGCGACACCGTGGGCGACCCGTACAAGGACACTGCCGGCCCCGCCATCAACCCGCTGATCAAGATCATCAACATCGTCGCACTGCTGCTGGTGCCGGTGCTGCCGGTGAACGGCTGGCTGGGCGATGCCTCGGGGGCAGCGGCGCCACACGCGCCGGCGCCGATCGCCGCGGGCGAACTGCTGGACGCACGGCTGGCGAAGGTCTATTTCGACACCAGCTCGGCCGTGGTGCCGGCGGATACCAGCGCGCGGATGGCCAGCGTGCTGGGCACCCTGCATGCCGACCCGGACGTGGTCGCGCACGTGTCCGGCTACCACGACGCCAGCGGCGACCTGGCCGCCAACCAGGAACTGGCCAAGCAGCGCGCGCAGGCGATCCAGCAATGGCTGGTGGTCAACGGCGTGGTCGCGGAACGCATCACCCTGGAGAAGCCGGTGCAGACCGAAGGCAACGGCAACGCGGATGCCGCGCGCCGCGTGGAAGTGAAGATCGAATGAGGCCAGCCTCGGCCTGAAACGGGAAAGGCGGCCGCTGGCCGCCTTTCTTTTTTTCCTCAGCGTGGCATCACGGCCCCGGCTGCAAGGCCACCACCCTGACGTTGAAGTCCTTGCAGGCATCGTCCACGCAGATGCCGTTCACCCAGGCTTCGCCGTTGCCGAACATCACGCCCTTGTAGTTGACCATCAGCTGCGAGTACTTCTGCGTGGTGATGGCGCGCGCGATGTCGGGGGTGACGATGCGGTCGTACTCGCGTGCGAATTCCGCCGCGTCCGCGATCTTGAGGGGCTTGCCATCGCGCACGGTATCGAACGGGTAGTCGACCAGCGCCGCCACCGCCGCGGCGTCGCGCGCGGCGACGGCCTGCTGCAGCTGGCGGATCACCGGTTCATAGCGCGCGTGGTCGCCCAGCGCGTCGTCGATGGCCTGGTTGACGGCGGCCGGGTCGTCCGGGGTGGCGGCTGCATCGGCAGATACCGCGGAGGCTTCGGCCACAGGCGGCGCAGGCGGTGTGGTCGCCTTCGCCTCCGCGGGCGCGACGGCGGGCGCTTCGGGCGGGACACTTGCAGTCGGCTTGCAGGCAACCAGCAACAGCAACGCGGTGACAGCGATCTGCTTGTTCATCGTGTGCATCCTGAAAGAAGTGGGGCGCGGAGACGATCCATCCGTGCACGGCGCAGGAACCTGCGGTGCGCAGGCATGGTAACCATGCCGCCGTACCGGCGTCCGTTCGGGATTCGTTATGCGCCCGACTGTCTCAGGACAGCGCGTCGGCCAGCACCTGCCGGCCCACCGCCACCGCTTCGGCATCCGCCGGCGCCAACGTCTCGCCGCGCGCCTCGGCCTGCTGCTTCAGGTACACCGGGCAGTGCTCCATCATGTAGTCCACGTCGAACTTCATGCGCTCCACCAGGAAGTCGACGAATGCACGCACCTTGGGCGACTGTACGTGCCCGCGCGGGAACACCGCGTTGAAGTCGTACTCCTGCCCGGCCCATCCGGCCAGCACGCGCTGCAGATTGCCCTGCTCCAGGTACGGCTTGACCATCACGTCCGCACCGATCATCAGGCCCTCCCCGCACAACAGCGCACCCTTGAGCGCGGCGGGATCGTTCGCCACCAGGATCGGATTGATCGGATAGTCCTGCTCGCCGTTGGCATCGCGCAGCGTCCACACGAAGCCATTGCCGCGCCGGTTCTTCGGCATGGCCAGCACGCGGTGGTGCTGCAGATCGTTCGGGTGCAGCGGTTCGCCATGGCGGGCCAGGTACTTGGGACTGGCATAGACCTGCGTGCGCAACGTGCTGAGACGGCGCGCCACCAGGTTGGAATCGGGAAGGTTGCCGATGCGCAACGCCACGTCGATCTCGCCACCGATCAGGTCCAGCGTGTCGTTGGCCAGCAGCATTTCCACCCGCACTTCCGGATACTGGGAGTGGAATTCGCCCAGCAGCGGCGCGATCTTGTCGATGCCGATGGAATACGGCGCGGTGAACCGCAGCCAGCCGCGCGGGCCGCCCTGCAGCTGGCTCACCGCGCTCTCGGCTTCGCTCAGCTCGCGCGCGATGCGCTGGCAGTGCTCGTAGTAGATGTTGCCGGCCTCGGTGAGGCCCAGCTTGCGGGTGGTCCGGTGCAGCAGTTGCGCACCCAGGCGGGTTTCGAGTTCCTGCACCTTGCGGCTGACGGTGGTCTTGGGCAGGCGCAGTGCGTTCGCGGCGGCGATGAAACTGCCCTGTTCAACCACCTTGACGAAGATCAGGGTGTCGTTGAGATCGTGGCTCATCGGGATGTCTCGGCTGGGGCGGACCACATTGGACCGCTGACGGGATGATTATTCCCCTTAATCAGGACTAATCAAGTCCTCATTGCGGGCGTAACGTGACGACCTGTCCCCCGTCACCCGAGTTGCTGCCATGTTGCTGGCCCGCCTCTTCCACGCCCTCGACCGCACCACACCCGCCTCGGAAGTCCTGCCTTCGCTGGCGAGTGCCGGGCTGAACCACTTGAAGTCACAGGGTTTCGCCGGCCCGTCGGCCTCACGCCGGCAGCAGTCGGGCGGTGCCCCGCGCTCGGGCTCCTCCCTCGGGCCTTTGGGTACGTATTCCGGGATTATCCCGAAGACGGGAGTATTCATCCCATGAACGGGACATTCGCGTATGACGTTCCGACCAGCGGCAGCTGCCTGAAGGTGCTGCTGCAGGATCAGGCAATCCATGGGCAGGATCCGGATATCACCACGGGCGCACCGGCCGGCAAGCTTTCCGCCATGCCCTCCCCCTCTCCCTTCCAGCGCCTGGCGCGCTGGTCCGCGCAGCTGTTCCGTACGCTGGCCGGCCCGTCGTCTCCCTCCCCCGCGACGGGCCGGTCCACCGTGCGCCAGCCGGTGCCCGGCAGGTCGCTGGGCTTCCGCGAGTTCACCGCGCCGCGCCGCGCCCTGTCCGCAGCCGCGTTGCCGCTGCGGGTGAAGTCGGCCGCCTTCAGCACGCGCATCGTGTCGCGCCGCGAAGGACGTGCCTCGTGAACACCGCGCTCACCCCAGGCGCCCTGGTGCTCGGTGCCGGCGGCACGGTCGGCTTCGGCGTGGTCGGTGCATTGCTGGAAGCCGGAAGCCCGGTCTTCGCGGTGGGCCGCGACGGCCCGCGCATGGCCGCGCTGGCCGAACACTTCGCCGACGAGCCCGGCCTGGAACTGCTCCACTCGCCCTGCATCCACGATGACCGCGAGGCCGCGCGCCTGGCCGACCAGGTCCGTGCGCGCGGGCGTCCGCTGCGGGCGGTGTTCGCCAGCATCGGCACGCCCCTGCAGAGCGGCCGCCTGCTGGACCAGCCGGCGTCGCTGCTGCTGGAGAAGCTGGAAGCCGACCTGATCCCACACCTGGCCGCGGCGCGCCACCTCATTCCGCTGCTGGCCGAGAACAATGCCGGTACCGCGCACTACGTGCTGATCGGCGGACCGTATGCGGAACGCGGCTGGTCGGGTTACGGCCACGCGTCGGTGACCGGCGCCGCGATGCGGATGCTGACGCAGGTGCTGCATGAGGAAGCCAACGGCCTGGGCGTGCGCGTACAGCTGCTGTCGGTCGACAAACCGATCTGCACGCCGGACAACCTGGTGAATGCCTGCGCCGAATGGCCGAATGCCCTGGCGGTGGGTCGCAGCGCGGTATCGCTGCTGACGCGCACGAAGGAAGCCGCCAAGCCGATCGTGCCGTACTCCGCCCGCGATGCCGCGCCGCCCGACACCATGCTGGCGTCGGATGTCGAAGACGCGCTGTGGGCCGTGGCCGGTGTCCGTCGCAACGGCCGCACCTCCGCGTGATGTCACGGCCGAGGGCCCTGTCGCGTCCCTGCCTGCATCGGCGACATGGCACGCGCGGGCTTGACCTCAACCGGACTTCAGGCCGCATCTTCCCGCCCACTGTTTTCAGTACCCCGCCCTCTCCCCCACGAGACCACCACCCATGAACTCGAATCTCTCTCCGCTTGTCCGTTCACGACGCCTGCTGGCGCTGGGCGCCTTCAGCGCGCTGGCGCTGGCCGTGCTTGCCGGCTGCAGTGGCCAGGCCGCCGAACAGGGCGCACCGCCGCCGCCCGCGGTCAGCGTGGCCGCCGTGCCGGTGAAGACCGTCAGCCAATGGGATGAATTCAGCGGCCGCGTCGAAGCCGTCGAAAGCGTCGACCTGCGTCCGCGCGTGTCGGGCTACATCGAACGCGTCAACTACGACGAAGGCCAGGAAGTGAAGAAGGGCGACGTGCTCTTCACCATCGACTCGCGCAGCTACCGTGCCGAGCTTTCCCGTGCACAGGCCGAACTGGCGCGTGCACGCACGCTGGCCGAGCTGGGCCGCAGCGAGGCTTCGCGCGCCAAGCGCCTGTCCGACATGCAGGCACTGTCCACCGAGGAATACGAGCAGCGCCGCGCCAACGCCGACCAGGCGCAGGCGAACGTCGCCGCGGCCCAGGCGGCGGTGGAGACGGCCCGACTGAACCTGGAATGGACCCAGGTGCGCGCGCCCATCGATGGCCGTGCCGGCCGCGCGCTGGTCACCGCCGGCAACCTGGTCAGCGCCGGCGATGCCGCCAGCGTGCTGACCACGCTGGTGTCGCTGGACAAGGTGCACGTGCACTTCGATGCCGACGAACGCGCGTTCCTGCGCTATGCCGAGATGGAGCGCAAGGGCGAGCGCCCGAGCGAACGCAACGGCCAGGTGCCGGTGCAGGTCGCGCTGGTCGACGAGGAAGGCTTCCCGCACACGGGCGTCGTGGACTTCCTGGACAACCAGGTGGACCGCAGCACCGGCACCATCCGCGCCCGCGCCCTGCTGGACAACGCCGACCGCCGCTTCACGCCGGGCCTTTACGCCCGCGTGCGCCTGCTGGGCAGTGGCGAGTTCAAGGCTGCGCTGGTGGACGACAAGGCCGTGCTGACCGACCAGGACCGCAAGTACGTGTACGTGGTCGACAAGGAAGGCAAGGCGCAGCGTCGCGACGTGCAGCTGGGCCGCACCATCGATGGACTGCGCATCGTCGAGAAGGGCCTGACGGCCGGCGACAGGGTGATCGTGGTCGGCGTGCAGAAGGTGTTCTTCCCCGGCATGCCGGTGAACGCCAAGGTCGTCGCGATGGGCGCGGCCGAGACGCCGCCGCCCGCCGTCGCCGCGAACTGATCCACGCCACATCGCTCTGTTTCCCCACCTCCTTCCGCGTCAGCGGCGGGAGGACGGGGCGCTCTTTCCTTCCTTCCAGGAAATCCACCCATGGACTTCTCAAGATTCTTCATTGACAGGCCGATCTTCGCGGCGGTGCTGTCGATCGTGATCTTCGCCGCCGGCCTGATCTCGATCCCGATGCTGCCCATCGGCGAATACCCCGAAGTGGTACCGCCCTCGGTGATGGTGCGCACCGTCTACCCCGGCGCCAATCCCAAGGTGATCGCCGAAACCGTGGCCACGCCACTGGAAGAGGCCATCAACGGCGTCGAGGACATGATGTACGTCAAGTCCGTCGCCGGCTCCGACGGCGTGCTGCAGCTGACCGTCACCTTCCGCCCGGGTACCGATGCGGACGAAGCGGCCGTGCGCGTGCAGAACCGCGTCGCGCAGGCGCTGGCGCGCCTGCCGGAGGACGTGCGCCGCCAGGGCGTGACCACGCAAAAGCAGTCACCGGTCTTCCTGATGGTGGTGCACCTGGTCTCGAAGGACGGCAAGTACGATTCGCTGTACCTGCGCAACTACATGCGCCTGCACGTGAAGGACGAACTGGCGCGCATCCCCGGCGTCGGCGACGCGCAGGCGTTCGGCGGTGGCGACTACGCCATGCGCATCTGGCTGGACCCGGACAAGGTGGCCGCGCGCGGCATGACCGCCGGTGACGTGCTGGCGGCGGTACGCGAACAGAACGTGCAGGTGTCCGCCGGCCAGCTGGGCGCCGAGCCGATGCCCAACGGCAGTGATTTCCTGCTGCCCATCAATGCGAAGGGCCGTCTGGAATCGGTCGAGGAATTCGGCGACATCGTGCTGAAGAGCGGCACCGACGGCGAGATCGTGCGCCTGGCCGACGTGGCCCGCATCGAACTGGCCGCCGGCGACTACACCCTGCGCGCCCGCCTCAACGGCATGAATGCCTCCGCCATCGGCATCTTCCAGGCCCCCGGCGCCAATGCGCTGGAAATCCGCGATGCGGTGATGGGCAAGATGGAAGAGATCCGCAAGACCCTGCCGCCGGGCGTGGAAATCACGTCGGTCTACGACACCACCGTGTTCGTGCGGGACTCGATCAAGGCCGTCATCACCACGCTGCTGGAAGCCACGCTGCTGGTGGTGCTGGTGGTGATCCTGTTCCTGCAGACCTGGCGCGCTTCCATCATCCCGCTGATCGCGGTGCCGGTGTCGGTGGTGGGTACCTTCGCCGTGCTGTACGTGCTGGGCTTCTCCATCAACACACTGACGCTGTTCGGCCTGGTGCTGGCCATCGGCATCGTGGTGGACGACGCCATCGTGGTGGTGGAGAACGTCGAACGCTACATCGAACAGGGCATGACGCCGCTGGCCGCGGCGCACCAGGCCATGAAGGAAGTCTCCGGCCCCATCATCGCCATCGCGCTGGTGCTGTGCGCGGTGTTCGTGCCGATGGCGTTCCTGACCGGCGTGACCGGCCAGTTCTACAAGCAGTTCGCGGTGACCATCGCCATTTCCACGGTGATCTCGGCGATCAACTCGCTGACGCTGTCGCCGGCGCTGGCCGCCATGCTGCTGAAGCCGCACGATGCGCCGAAGGATGCGCTGTCGCGCATGATCGACCGCACGTTCGGCTGGCTGTTCCGTCCGTTCAACCGCTTCTTCAAGCGCAGCTCGGAAGGCTATGAGCGCTCGGTCTCGCGCAGCCTGGGCCGTCGTGGCCTGGTGTTCGCGGTGTACGCGGTGCTGCTGATCGGCGCGGGCGTGATGTTCAAGGCGGTGCCGGCCGGCTTCATCCCGGTGCAGGACAAGCTGTACCTGATCGCCGGCGTGAAGATGCCGGAAGGCGCCTCCATCGAGCGCACCGACGCCGTGCTGAAGAAGATGGCCAAGATGGCGATGGAAGTGGAAGGCGTGCAGGACGAGATCGCGTTCCCCGGCCTGAACCCGCTGCAATTCACCAATACCCCGAACAGCGGCGTGGTGTTCTTCAACCTGAAGCCCTTCGGCGAGCGCAAGAACAGCGCCGAGCAGATCACCGCGGAGCTCAACCAGAAGTTCGCCGGCATCGAGGAAGGCTTCACCTTCGCCTTCATGCCGCCGCCGATCCAGGGCCTGGGCAATGGTTCGGGCTACTCGCTGTTCATCGAGGACCGCACGCGCCTGGGTTACGGCGAACTGCAGAGCGCGGTGCAGGCGTTCCAGGGTGCGGCGTCGCAGACGCCGGGCATGGGCTTCCCGATCAGCAGCTACCAGGCCAACGTGCCGCAGCTGGACGCCGAGGTGGACCGCGTCAAGGCGAAGGCACAGGGCGTGCCGCTGACCCAGCTGTTCGACACGCTGCAGACCTACCTGGGTTCGGCCTACGTCAACGACTTCAACATGTTCGGCCGTACCTGGCAGGTTATCGCGCAGGCCGACGGCACCTTCCGCGACGACGTCGAGGACATCGCCAACCTGCGCACGCGCAATGCCAACGGCGAGATGGTGCCGATCGGCAGCATGGTGAACATCAAGCAGACCTATGGCCCGGACCCGGTGATCCGCTTCAACGGCTATCCAGCCGCCGACATCCTGGGTGATGCCGATCCGCGCATGCTGTCCTCGGCCGAAGCGATGGCCAAGGTCACCGAACTGGCCGAGCAGGTGCTGCCGACCGGCATGGGCATCGACTGGAGCGACCTGAGCTACCAGCAGGCGACGCAGGGCAAGGCCGCGCTGGTGGTGTTCCCGCTGGCGGTGCTGCTGGCCTTCCTGGTGCTGGCCGCGCTGTACGAAAGCTGGACCCTGCCGCTGGCGGTGATCCTGATCGTGCCGATGACGCTGCTGTCCGCGTTGTTCGGCGTGTGGCTGACCGGCGGCGACAACAACGTGTTCGTGCAGGTGGGCCTGGTGGTGCTGATGGGCCTGGCGTGCAAGAACGCCATCCTGATCGTCGAGTTCGCCCGCGAACTGGAACTGCAGGGCAAGAGCATCATCGAATCGGCCCTGGAAGCGTGCCGCCTGCGCCTGCGCCCCATCATCATGACCTCGGTGGCCTTCATCGCCGGCACGGTGCCGCTGGTGCTGTCCACCGGTGCGGGCGCCGAAGTGCGCTCGGCCACGGGCATCACGGTGTTCGCCGGCATGCTGGGCGTGACGCTGTTCGGCCTGTTCCTGACGCCGGTCTTCTACGTGGCCCTGCGCAAGCTGGCCAACCGTCCGCTCGTTTCCCATGCGCCGGCCAATGAAGCCGTCGCGTCCCACTGACCCTTCCCCCATCCAAGAGGCAATGCCATGAACACGTCCTCCAACAGCGCGTCCTCCAACAGCACGTCCTCCAAGATTGCGCTGGTCACCGGCGCCACCCGCGGCATCGGCCGCGAAACCGTCCGCCAGCTGGCCGAAGCCGGCGTGCACACCATCCTCGCCGGCCGCAACCGCGAGAAGGCCGTCGAAGCCACGCTCGACCTGCAGGCCCAGGGCCTGCCGGTGGAAGCGATCGCGCTGGACGTCACCGACCCGGCCAGCATCGCCGCCGCCGTCAAGGAAGTCGAACAGCGCCATGGCAAGCTCGACATCCTGGTCAACAACGCCGGCATCCTGGTCGACGACGCCACCAAGGGCGTGTCGGGCCAGTCGCTGGAGACCTGGCGCACCACGTTCGACACCAACGTGTTCGGCCTGATCGAAACCACGCAGGCGTTCCTGCCGCTGCTGCGCAAGTCCGACGCGGGCCGCATCGTCAACGTCTCCAGCCTGCTGGGCTCGATCTCCGAGCACCAGAACCCGGCGTCCTTCATCTACGAGTTCAAGGGCGTGCCTGCGTACAACGTGTCCAAGAGCGCGGTGAACGCCTGGACGGTGCACCTGGCGCACGAGCTGAAGGACACCGGCATCAAGGTCAACACCATCCACCCGGGCTACGTGCAGACCGACATGAACAAGTCCGGCGACCAGCAGAACGGCGAGCTGTCCGTGCCCGAGGGCGCGCGCACCAGCGTGCAGCTGGCGCTGATCGGCAACGATGGCCCCACCGGCGGCTATTACTACTTCGACCAGGTGCTGCCATGGTGATCCGCTCGCTCGTCATCGGCATCGCGACGGTGCTGCTGGCCGGCTGCGTGACGGTGGGTCCCGACTACGTGGCGCCGGCAACGGCGCCCGTGGTGGTGCGGAACGCGGTGGCCGCCGACTTCACCGCCGACCATCCCATCGCCACCTGGTGGGGCCAGTTCGACGACCCGGTGCTCGACCAGCTGGTGCGCGAATCGCTGCTGGCCAATCCGGACGTGCGCATCGCCGTGTCGCGCGTCAACCAGGCACGCGCGGTGTTCAGCGAGCGCCGGCTGGACCTGGCACCGCACGTCACCGCCGGCGTGGAAGGCACCCGCACCAAGCAGCCGGTCGAAGGCCAGGGCCGCGTGGAGACCGACAGCTACAGTGCGGGATTCGATGCGGCGTGGGAACTGGACCTGTTCGGTCGCGTGCGGCGCAGTGCCGAGGCGGCGCATGCCGACCTGCAGGCGCAGCGCAACGAATTGCAAGCCGCGCAGGTGACCGTCGCGGCGGAAGTGGCGCGCAACTATTTCGAACTGCGCGGCACCCAGAAGCGACTCGACGTGGCCCGCCGGATCCTGACCAGCCTGGGCGAGACGCAACGCCTGACCGAATCCCAGTTCGAACTCGGCGCCGGCAGCCAGCTGGAAGTGCAGAGCAGCCTGGCCCGGGTCAAGGCCGTGGAAGCCGAGGTGCCGGCGCTGGAAGCCAGCGAAGGCGAATCACGCCATCGCCTGGCCGTGCTGGTCGGCAAGCGTCCCGGTGAGATCGATGCGCTGCTGGCCCCGCGCGAGGCGCCCGCCTTCGCCAAGGCACTGCCGATCGGCGACACCACCGACGTGCTGCGCCAGCGGCCCGACGTGCGTGCCGCCGAACGCCGGCTCGCGGCCGCCACGGCGCGCATCGGCGTCGCCACGGCCGACCTGTTCCCGCGGGTCAGCCTGCGCGGCTTCATCGGTTTCCTGTCCGGTGGCTGGGGCAACCTGGTCAATGGCGACAACCGTGCCTGGCAGGTGACCCCGTCGATCAGCTGGGCCGCCTTCGACATGGGCAGCGTGCGCGCGCGGTTGCGTGCGAGCGAAGCCCAGGCCGACGGCGTGGCGGCCGAGTACGAGAAGGCCGTGCTGGCCGCGCTGGAAGATACCGAAAACGCACTGCTGTCCTATGCCAAGCGGCAGGCGCAGCTGAAATTGCGGCTGGAACAATCCGTTGCCGCGCGCCGGGCAGCAGAGCTGGCCGAAGTCCGGTATCGTGCCGGCTCGTCGGACTTCCTCACCCTGCTGGATGCACAGCGCTCGCAGCTGGCTGCGGACGATGCGCTCGCGCAGGCCGAGGCGGGGGTCAATGTCGGGGTAGTGGCCATCTACAAGTCGCTGGGCGGCGGAGGCGAGCAGGACATCGCACCCGCGCTGGCGGCGCAGCCGTAGCCGGCCATCACCCGCATTTCGCACCTCCCCTGCAATAAAACCCGTCACTCCGTAATGACCGCGCCTGCGGGCGCGGTTCCTTTCCCTTGATGAGAACCCCCGTGTCTGCGTTGCCCCGTATCGCGTCCCGCGCCCTCCGCTCCACTCCCCTGCTCCGCATCGCACGCACGCCAGCCGGCCTGGCCATGGCGACGCTGCTGTCCCTTTCCCTCGCTGCCACCGCCATGGCGGCCGAACCGCGCACGGCTTATTACGTGCAGGGTGGCGTGGCGGAGGACGCGCAGTCGCTGACCGTGGGCGCCAGCCGGGACTGGGCGTGGGAAAAGCAGTACGGCTTCGGCCACGTGACCGGCCAGTGGCAGGGCGAGATCGGCCGATGGCACAGCGACAACCAGGGCAGCACGCAGGTGGGTATCAGTCCTGCGCTGCGCCTGCGCCCCAACGGCTGGAACGAAGGCTGGTTCATCGAAGGCGGCATCGGCGTCAACGTCATCTTCCCGAAGTACAGCACCGAGAAGAAGACCTTCAGCACCACCTTCAATTTCGGCGACCACATCGCCCTGGGCAAGCGCTTCGGTGCGGATGCACAGCACGAATGGTCACTGCGCTTCCAGCACTTCTCCAACGCGCGCATCCGTCGCCCCAATCCGGGCGAGAACTTCCTGCAGTTCCGCTACACCCGGCGGCTCTGACGCCATCCACGGCACACCCTTGTAGGAGCGACGTCAGTCGCGACCGCACGCCAGACGTGTTCACACGACAGGTGTAGTGCGACGACGCTGGTCACGCGCGCCGCCGCCACGCTTCGCAAGCGGCAGCGTGCATGTTGTTGCTGTTATTCCGGTCGCGACTGACGTCGCTCCTGCAACCAGCAGAGGCCAGCCGCATCCCTCACCGCAAGGGCGCCGCCACGATCAGGGGCGACAGGTCATAACCCATCGCCGCTGCCTTTGCCTTCAATTCATCGAACAGGGCGCGTTCCATCGAAGGCTCGCGTGACAGGATCCACAGGTAGTCGCGGTCGGGTTCGCCCACCATGGCCCACTGGTACTCCGGGTCCACCGCGATCACCCAGTAGTCCGCCCACACCCACGGCGCCCACGCCAGCCAGTCCGGTGCGAACCGCACCTCCAGCCGGCCGGGATGGCCTTCCACAGGCCGGGCGATGCCTTCCGCGCGCTTCAGCTCCCCGTCCGCCTCGCGGCAGGCATTCAGCACGCCGATCGCGCCGCCGGGCGCGTCCAGCGAATAGCGCGCGGTGATGTCGCTGACGCAGCTCTTCTGGAACACCATCGGCAGGTGGGCGATCTCGTACCACTGCCCCGAGTAGCGGGACATGTCCAGCTTCGGCACCGAGGTCACCGGCTCGGCGGCATGCGCCGGCAGGGCGGCCGCCACGCCGAGGCACAGGTTCACGGCAACGGCCAGCAAGGGCAGGCGTTTCATCGGGTTCACTCCTTGGACGGGACGCGGCGGGGCTACTGCGCTGCTTTTCGTGGGCGGACGCAAGAGGAGCGGATGCACCCTGCGATGGGGTGCACCCGCTCCTGGCCACAAACGTTACGGGATTGGATCAGTGATCAGCGCGAAGCGAGGGTCAAGCCACTGCTGTCGACGCGGGTCACGCCCTTGATCTTGGTGGCGACTTCGACAGCCTTGTCCTTCTGCGCCTTGTTGGCGACAGCGCCGGACAGCGTAACCACGCCGTTGACCGTTTCGACCTTGATGTCGAGGCCGGAGACATTCTCGGTCGCCAGCAGGTCAGCCTTCACCTTGGTGGTGATCCAGGTGTCGTTGACCGGCTGCGCGGAACCGTTGACTGCTTCGGTGCTCTTCTCTTCCGGTTCGTTGGCCTGTGCCATCGACTGGCCGGCAGAGAACAACAACGTGGCGGAGAGCGCAACGGCAAGCAGGGAGCGCGGATGATTGCGGATGGTCTTCTTCATGATGGATTTCCTCCAGTGGTGTTGCGGGCCAGTCTTCCCGCGGCTGCGTACAGTCAGCGTGAAAAGCGTGTGTGCCGGACCATGACGTTGCACGGCGTTCAGGGTGAACGCGAAATGAAAGCGGACGCGCGACACACTATGATGCTCGTCGTCGTCCTCTCTGCGTGATTGCCATGTCGCACGTGTTGAATGTCGCCCTCGTCGGGTATGGCTTCGTTGGCAAGGTGTTCCATGCACCGCTGATCGTCGCGACGCCGGGCCTGTCCCTGCATACGGTGGTGTCGCGCGACAGTGCGAAGGTGCAGGCGGACCATCCGCAGGTATGCGTGCGGGAACGGGCGGAAGAGGCGTTCAGCGATGAGGCCGTGGATCTAGTCGTCATCGCGGCACCCAACGCTGTTCATGCGCCGCTGGCGCTTGCAGCACTCGCGCAGGGCAAGCACGTCGTGGTGGACAAGCCGTTCACGCTGACGGTGGAGGAGGCATGCGCGGTGCTGGATGCCGCGACGCGGGCGGGCAAGGTCGCCAGCGTGTTCCAGAACCGGCGTTGGGATGCGGATTTCCTCACCCTGCGAGGCCTGATCGATGCCGGCGCGCTGGGCCGCGTGGCGGAATTCCATTCGCATTTCGATCGCTTCCGCCCCCTCGTGCAGGACCGTTGGCGCGAACGCGACGAACCCGGTGGCGGCCTCTGGTACGACCTGGGACCGCACCTGATCGACCAGGCAGTGCAGCTGTTCGGCCTGCCGCAGGCGATCACCGCCGACATCGACCGCCTGCGCGATGGCGCACAGGCACCGGACTACTTCCATGCCACCCTGCACTATCCCCGCCATCGCGCGATCCTGCATGCCAGTGCGCTGGTCGCCGGCAACGGCCTGCGCTTCGCGGTGCACGGCACGCGCGGCAGTTATCTAAAGCATGGACTGGATGTGCAGGAAGACCAGCTGCGCGCTGGCGTTACGCCGGGAGCGCCAGGCTGGGGCGTCGATACGCGTGCAGGTGAAGTCGTGCGCGAACGCGACGGCCGCCTGGTCACCGAAGTTGCGACGGCGCAGGCGGGCGACTATCGCCAGTATTACGCCGGCATGCGCGATGCGATCCTGCACGGCACGCCGCCACCGGTGACACCGCAGCAGGCGATCGACGTCATGCGGCTGATCGAGCTGGGGATGCGGAGCAGTGAAGGGCAGTGCACGCTGCAGGTGGACTGAGCACCGCTTCTGTAGGAGCGACGTGAGTCGCGACCGCACGGCGAGATTGCTCCCGATCCCCGGTGTATCCGCGATCCTTCCGGCGACGCTTCGTGGCTGGCATCGGGTGTGCGTGTGCGGAAAGCGTGCGGTCGCGACTTACGTCGCTCCTACATGAGCTACTCCTCAGGGCATCACCTGCCCACGGTAGGTGCGGTGGTTCGCCATCGCCAGCATGGCCTGGTCTTCGTGCGTATCGCCATAGGCGTGGATGGCGGTGTAGGCCTGCGGGTCGCACAGCGCGCGTACGCGGCGTACCTTTTCCTCACCGACGCACTGGGCCCCGGCGTAACCGGTGATGCGGCCGTCGCGTTCGGCAAGGACCGAGCAAAGGACCTCCACCCCCTGCGCCGCGCACCAGGGTACGAGATACACATCCAGCCCGCCCGACACCACCACGACGCGATCACCGCGTTCGCGATGCCACGCCAGCCGCGCCATGGCCTCCGGCCGCAGCAGCCCGGGCAGCACGTCCCGTGCGAAGGCCGCGCCCTTCGCACGCAGGCGGGTGGCGTCCACACCGCGGAGCCCTACCTGCACGACGCTGGTACGCGTCGGATTGCCGGCCACCCAACCGCGCCGGTAGCCGAACACGACGGGCGCCAGCAGCACGCCGCCGAGCAGCAACCGCGGCCGTGCGACCGCGTGGCGCATGAAATCCGGAAACGTCTCGCGCGTGGTCAGCGTGCCGTCGAAATCGAACAGCGCAAGGTCAGGCATGGCGACGCGACCGTGGGTCAAAGCCCACGGATGACGGCGGCGCGCTGCTGGTCGAACTCTTCCTGGGTGATCAGGCCTTGGGCGCGCAATGCATCCAGGCGGGCGAGGCGGGCCTCGGTCGTGCCAACGGGGGCGGAGGCGGCCGCGCGCTGTCGGCGACGCATGAACAGGACGAGCAGGGTCACGAGGATGGCCGGGACACCGAGGAAAACCAGCACCACCAGCCAATGCCAGATGCTCAATCCACCCATCTTCCCGCTCCTTCAGCCGGCGGCCTGCGGCCGCGATGGTCGGATTCTAGCGGGTCAGATCCCCGGCCGCGCGGCGCCCCCCACGCGGCCGGGTGATCGGCACAACGATGGCTGTAAGGCCCGCGTCAGGGGCTCTCGGGCGGCGTGGCGGGCTTCTGTTGCAGCTCTTCGGCCAGCATCTTCTGCATCTCCGGCATCATCGTGCCGATCCGCTCCTGTACGGCCTTCATGGTGTTCTGCATCACGAGCGGCATCTTGTCGATCACCGCCTGCCCCGCCGGCGTGCGATAGAAATCGAGCATGCTCTGGATTTCTTCCTGGGTGAACGACTTGCTGTAGATGTCGACATACATGGGCGCGAGCACATCCCAGCTCATCTCCTTCTTCATCAACGCAGTCATGCGCGTGGTGAACCGCTGCATCCGCGCTTCCTGCTCCTCGGTCATGCTTTCGCCGAAGGCCTGCCGCATCGAGTCGGCATACATGGACTCCATCTGGCCATAGACCTGGTCCAGCATCTGCCGCGATTTGGTCACCTCCAGCAATTCCCGCACCGACGCCTCGGTGGCCGGTGCCGCGGACGCAGCAGATACCGGCAACATCGCCGCCAATAACAAGTACAGCATCCAATTCTTCATGTTCCCTCCCCCAGCACCCACACGGTGCGCGAGGAGCATACCGCGGCGCACGCCCGGTGCAGTCCACGAGACGCGCACCCTCAAGCTTCAGATGCCTCCAGCAACCGCGCCCCGGGCCCCTCTTCGCCCAGCTCATCCCACGGGTTGCGCAGCGGGCACACTTTCAGCGACAGGCAACCGCAGCCGATGCAGCCATCCAGCTGGTCGCGAAGACGGGTGAGGCTGGCGATGCGGGCCTCGAGCGCGGCATGCCAATGTGCGGAGAGCTTCTTCCAGTCGGCGGCGGTCGGCGTGCGGTTCTCCGGCAGCGACGACAGCGCGGACTGGATCTCCGCCAGCGGGATGCCGGTGCGCTGCGCCACCTTGATCACCGCCACCCGGCGCAACACGTCGCGCGCGTAGCGGCGCTGGTTGCCGGCGTTGCGCCAGCTGTGGATCAGGCCCTTGGATTCGTAGAAGTGCAGCGTGGAAATGGCGACGCCCGCGCGTGCGGCGACCTGGCCGACGGTGAGCTCCGTTTCGATGGGAGGATGCTGTTTTCCCGGCATGAAGCATTGACCTCAAGAATGGTTGAGGTTCTACCCTGCACGTTCCTGTCCTGGCAAGCCGCGATACCGATGCCCGACCCCCTCCACCTGGCCTTGCTGTACGGCAGCACGCGCGAAGGCCGTTTCTGCGACACCGTCGCGGACTGGCTGCGCGCGCAGCTGGCGCTGCGCCGCGACTATACCGTCGACACCATCGATCCCGCCCTGCTCGACCTGCCTTCCCGCCATGGCGGCGCAGCGAGTGCCGACCTGGTGAATCTGCAACAACGCGTCTGGCGCGCCGATGCCTTCGTCGTGGTCACGCCGGAGTACAATCACGGCTATCCCGCCGCGCTCAAGCACATGATCGACCTGGTGGCCTCGCACTGGCATGCGAAGCCGGTCGGCTTCGTCGCGTATGGCGGGCTCAGCGGTGGTTCGCGTGCGGTGGAGCAGTTGCGACAGGTCTTCAGCGGGCTGCACGCTGCACCGGTCCGCGACGGTGTGTATTTCACCCAGGCCTGGAACCGCTTCGACGCCGGTGGCCGACCGCACGACGCCGAAGGCAGCGAACGCGCCGCGCGCCGCATGCTGGACCAGCTGGCCTGGTACGGCCACGCGCTCCGCCAGGCGCGCGCGGCCTGGCCTTATCCCGCCGGCTGAGCCGGTACGTTTTCCCCGGCGCGCCGATGCGCGCCCACGATGGACCGACCCGATGTTCCGATTCTTCGAAACCCGCATCAATCCGTACCCGAAAGGCGAGCCCAGCACGCCGCCCCGCAAGCTGCTGCCGTTCCTGCTGCACTATTCGCGACCGCTGCTGCCGTGGCTGATCGCCATGTCGGTGCTGACCGGCGTGATCTCCGCGCTGGAGATCACCTTCTTCGACTACATGGGCCAGCTGGTCGACTGGATGGGCAGCACCGGCCGCGACAGCTTCCTGCAGGTGCACGGGGAGAAGCTGCTGTGGATGGGTGTGCTGGTGCTGGTGGCCTACCCGCTGCTGGTGCTGGTGCAGTCGCTGATCATCCACCAGACCATCTTCGGCAACTATCCGATGATCGCCCGCTGGCTCTCGCACCGTTACCTGCTGCGGCAGAGCGTGGGCTTCTTCCAGGACGAGTTCGCCGGCCGCATCTCGCAGAAGGTCATGCAGACCGCGTTGTCGATCCGCGAGACGGTGATGAAACTGATGGACGTGTTCGTCTACGTCGTCGTCTACTTCGTCGGCACCGTGGTGCTGGTGGCGCAGGCCGACGTGTGGCTGGTGCTGCCGCTGGTCGTCTGGCTGGTCAGCTACCTGCTGCTGGTGTTCCACTTCGTGCCGCGCCTGCAGAAGGTTTCGATGGCGCAGTCGGATGCGCGTGCGCAGATGACCGGGCGCATCGTCGACAGCTACACCAACATCCAGACCATCAAGCTGTTCGCCCACACCATGCGCGAGCAGGACTATGCGCGTGGCGCCATGGACGAATTCATGGTCACCGTGCACGCGCAGATGCGCCTGGTCACCCAGCTGACCGTCAGCCTGCACACCCTCAATGCATTCCTGCTGGCCAGCGTGGCCGGTGTGGCGATCTGGGCATGGCTGCAGTCGTCGATCTCGATGGGCGCGATCGCCGTCGCCATCGCGCTGGTGATGCGCATCCGCTCGATGTCGGACTGGATCCTGTGGGAAGTGGCCGGCCTGTTCGAGAACATCGGCACGGTGGAGGATGGCATGGGCACGCTGGCCCAGCCGCTGGCCATCGCCGATGCGAAGGGCGCGAAGGACCTGGAGGTCGCCCAGGGCGAGATCCGCTTCGACCACGTGAAGTTCCACTACGGCCGCGAGGCCAAGGTGATCGACGACCTGTCGCTGGTCATCAAGCCGGGCGAGAAGGTCGGCATCGTCGGCCGCTCCGGCGCCGGCAAGTCCACGCTAGTGAACCTGCTGTTGCGCTTCTACGACGTGGAAGGCGGGCGCATCCTGATCGACGGCCAGGACGTGGCGCACGTCACCCAGGAATCGCTGCGCCGGAACATCGGCATGGTCACCCAGGACACCTCGCTGCTGCACCGTTCGATCCGCGACAACATCCGCTACGGCCGTCCGGACGCCACCGAGGAAGAGCTGCTGCAGGCGTCCGAGCGCGCGCATGCGGACGAGTTCATCCGCGGGCTGACCGATGCCAAGGGCCGCAGCGGTTACGACACCCAGGTGGGCGAGCGCGGCGTGAAGCTCTCCGGCGGCCAGCGCCAGCGCGTGGCGATCGCCCGCGTGCTGCTGAAGGATGCGCCAATCCTGGTGCTGGACGAGGCGACCTCGGCGCTGGATTCGGAAGTCGAGGCCGCCATCCAGGAGCAGTTGTACGCACTGATGGAAGGCAAGACGGTCATCGCCATCGCCCATCGCCTGTCCACCATCGCCGTGCTCGACCGCTTGATCGTGATGGATGGCGGCCGCGTGATCGAAAGCGGCAGCCACGAGGAACTGCTCCAGCAGGATGGGCTGTATGCCGCGCTGTGGCGCCGCCAGTCCGGCGGCTTCATCGGCGTGGATCTGGAGGATGTCGAGGCTTGATCCTTCATCCCTCTCCCCGTAAAGCGGGGAGAGGGAAAAAGAAGAAACGCCGGGTTTCCCCGGCGTTTTTTTCTCATCACCGCACGCGGCTCAGGACAGCCAGCCGCGTGCCCGTGCCTTGTTGGCATAGCTCAACAGGAACCCCGCGATCACCACCAGCACCACCGGCATCACCAGCCCCGTGGGCCCGTAGGCGGCCCACGCTGGGGTCACCACGTACGCGGCGATCATCTGCACCAGCACGGCGACCAGCGACAGCAGGAACATCGTCGCTGCCCAGCGCTTCTTCAGCAGCAGCCCCACGCCACCCAGCACGCCGGCGAATACCGCCACGGCGAAAACGACGTCGAGCCAGCCGGGCGTGGCCTGGTAGACCTGGCGCTGCGGTTCGGTCATCAGCGCCAGCCGTTCGGCCGACATGTTCACCTGCAGGTACCACATGGCCACGCCGAGCAGGTTCCACACCAGCGCGAACAAAGCGATCAACCAATAGCCGAGCGAACGCTTGCCGGCGGTTTCCACGGTCGTATTCATCTTCCCTCCCCAGGGTGTGCGGTTGGACCGGGGGCGAGCATACCGCCGCGCAGCCGATATGGCCGTTACGGTCGCGCGGGTGCGACGCGCCAGACCGCGTTGCCTACGTCATCGACCAGCAGCACGCCGCCGCGGGCATCCACCGCCACGCCGACCGGACGGCCGCGCGCACGGCCTTCGTCATCCAGGAAACCGGTCAGCACATCCACCGGACTCCCGTGCGGCTGGCCGCCGACGAAAGGCACGAAGACCAGCTTGTAGCCGGCAGGCTGCCGCCGGTTCCAGGAACCGTGCTCGCCGATGAAGGCGCCGCGTTGCAGGGTGGTCGGCCAGCCTTGGCCATCATGGAAGGCCAGCCCCAGCGCGGCGACGTGCGCGCCCAGCGCGTAGTCAGGGGCAATCGCCTTGGCCACCAGGTCCGGGCGCGGCGGCTTCACCCGTGCGTCCACGTTCGCGCCGTAATAACTGTAGGGCCAGCCATAGAACGCGCCCTCGCGCACCGAGGTCAGGTAGTCGGGCACCAGCGCGTCACCGAGTTCGTCGCGCTCGTTGACGACGGTCCACAGCCCACCGCCGTGCGGCTCCCACGCCAGGCCCACGGGATTGCGCAGGCCGGACGCGAACACGCGCTTCGCACCCGTCGCGATATCGACCTGCAGGATGGCCGCACGGTCCGTCTCCATCGCCATCCCGTTCTCGCCGACATTGCTGTTGGACCCCACGCCCACGTACAGATGACGCCCGTCGGCGCTGGCCAGCAGGCTCTTGGTCCAGTGATGGTTCAAGGGTCCGCCCGGCAGGTCGGCCAGCTTGACCGGGCGCGCGTCGATGCGCGTGTCGCCCTCGCGGTACGGCACGCTGACGATGGCATCGGCATTGGCGATGTACAGGCGACCGTTGACCAGCGCCATGCCGAAGGGGGAAAACAGCCCGGTCAACAACGGCGTGCGCATCTCGGCCACGCCATCGCCATCGGCGTCGCGCAGCAGGGTGATGCGGTTGGCGCTGGGTGCGGCCGCGCCGGCCTTCTTCATCGCACGCGCCATGAAGAAGTTGCGGATGCCCTTCTTCTGCGCCGGCTTGGGCGGCGCGTTGCTTTCCGCCACCAGCACGTCGCCATTGGGCAGCACGTGCAGCCAGCGCGGATGCGCCAGTCCATCCGCGAATCGGGTCACGGCCAGTCCCGCCGCGGGGGTCGGTGCCTGGTCGCCCGGCCAACCCACCGCCTCGGCCACGTTGACGGTCGGAATCAGCGCGCGTTCCGGTGCCGGCAACTGCGGACGCGGGCCGGTCTCGACCGCATCCTGCGCATTGCCGCTGCACGAAAGGCAACACAGCACCAGCAGGCAGGTCCCGATGCGCATGCCGTGTCTCCGCAAGATCGTCATTCCGCAAGCGTAGGCGCGGCGGTGCGAAAGCGACGTAAACGCGCGCTCAAGCCTCGTCCTGGCCCCACGCATCCACCTGCACCTCGCCCGCCTCGTCCACACCCACGCGCACCTCGATGGGCTTGCAGCAGACATGGCAGTCCTCCACGTATCGCTGGTCGCCGGCGGAATCGTCCACCACCAGCGTGATCGTTTCCCCGCAATACGGGCAGGCGATGTCGGCGGACGGCAGCTGCGACATCTCAGGCGCGTCCCAGCCGGGTGACCGAGGCGATGCGGTCGATCCACAGGTAATGCGCCTGCTCGGGATGCAGCCGGTCGTCCAGCCGCACGCCGGCGTTGCTGCCGCTGGTGCCGTCGGCATGGCGGAACACCTGCATGCTGGGTTGCATGGACACGGTGCCGCGCAGGACGCTGCCGTCCAGCAACTGCAGTTCCACCCGCGCTTCCTGCGGCAGCTGCATGATCAATGCCTCAAGCCGGTCGATGTCGCTTCTGCGTGCATACAGATGGGGCGGTACGCCGATCATGACTGGACTCCACCCAAGGCTGCGGCCTGCACTGTAGCGCCCGCAAGGTAAACCCCCGTGAATGCGTCAGCGCAACAGCCGGAGTACGTCTTCCGCCGCTGCCTCGGACGAGGCCGGATTCTGTCCTGTCACCAGCCGGCCATCGGTCACTACATACGGCTGCCACAGCGCACCGCGCTCGTAGCGCGCGCCGTTCTTCTTCAGGGCCTCTTCCAGCGAGAACGGCACCACGTCCGTCAGGCCCACGGCTTCTTCTTCCTCGTCGGAGAAGGCGGTGACGCGCTTGTTCTTCACCAGCGGCTCGCCGAGCGCACCGCGCGCATGGCGGAACACGGCCGGGCCATGGCAGACCGCCGCCAGCGGCTTGCCGGCGGAGAACGTCTGCTCGACCAGGCGGATCGAATCGGCATCCTCGGCCAGGTCCCACAGCGGACCGTGTCCGCCGGGGTAGAAGACAGCGTCGAAACTGCCGTCCACCACGTCCTTCAGCTTTTCGGTGGCGGCCAGCGCGGCCAGTGCATCGGCGTCCTCGTTGAAGCGCACCGTCGCCGCCGTCTGCGCATCGGGCGCATCGCTCTTGGGGTCCAGCGGCGGCTGCCCGCCTTTGGGCGACGCCAGCACCACCTCGGCGCCGGCATCCTTGAACACGTAGTACGGCGCAGCGAGTTCTTCCAGCCAGAAGCCGGTCTTCCTGCCGGTATCGCCCAGCGTGTCGTGGGAAGTGAGCACCATCAGGATCTTCATGGCCGCGTCTCTGTGGAAAAGTGCCGCCGACGCTAGCAATCGCCGCGATAAGGCCAAGTGAGCACAGCAGGCGCGGCATCACGCTGCGCCCGCAGCAGCCGTCCCTCAGCCCTTCTTCACCGCATGCCCGCCGAACTCGTTGCGCATCGCCGACAGCAGCTTGTCCGCGTACGAATCGTCATCGCGCGAGCGCAGGCGTTCCAGCAACGACAGCGTGATGACCGGCGCGGAGACATTCAGGTCGATCGCCTCGGCCACCGTCCAGCGGCCTTCGCCGGAATCGGCCACATACGGCGCAATGCCGGCCATCTCCGGATTCTTCTTCAACGCATCGGCGGTCAGGTCCAGCAGCCATGAGCGCACCACGCTGCCTTCGCGCCAGATCTCGGCCAGCGCCCCCAGGTCGAAGGCCATCGCGTCCTTCTTCTTCAGGATGGCGAAGCCTTCTGCGTACGCCTGCATCATTCCGTACTCGATGCCGTTGTGGACCATCTTGGCGAAGTGGCCCGCACCACTGGGGCCCACGCGGCCCCAGCCGGTCTGCGGCGTGGGCGCCAGGGTGGCGAATACCGGCTGCAGGCGCGCCACCGCCTCGGCATCGCCGCCGATCATCAGGCTGTAGCCCTCCTCCAGGCCCCACACGCCGCCACTGGTGCCGCAGTCCACGTAGTGGATGCCGGCCTCGGCCAACAGCGCCGCACGCCGCTGCGTGTCCTTGTAGTTTGAGTTGCCGCCATCGATCACCGTGTCGCCCGCCGACAGCAGCGGGCGCAGCTGATCGATCGTGTCATCCACCACCTGCCCGGCCGGCACCATCAGCCACACCACGCGCGGCGTGGGCAGCGCGGACACGGCGTTCTGCAGGTTCGCGTGCGGCACGATGCCGCGTGTCTCCGCCTGCTGGCGCGCCGCCTCACCCGGGTCGTAGCCGCGCACCGCATGCCCGCCGCGCACCAGCCGTTCCGCCATGTTGGCGCCCATGCGGCCCAATCCGATCATTGCCAGTTCCATGCGTGCTCCTGTAACCCTGTCTGGAAGAAAGAAAAAACACGTGCGGCATCATCGCCGCCGCGGGGGGAATGCGCTTGCACCGCGCTGCGCGCCTGCCGGCCCGGCTCACGCATCCTGCAGCCATGCGCGCATTACCGCCGCGGTTTCCTGCGGCACTTCCATCGCCGGCAGGTGGCCGCAGCGCGCGAACACATGCAGGCGTGCGCCGGGAATCCTTTCATGCAGCAGCCGGGATTCCTCGGGCAGCGTCATCTGGTCCTGCTCGCCCACGCCGACCAGCGTGGGAACGGCCACGGTGGGCAGCACGGGCAGCGAATCGGGGCGGCCGATGATGGCGCGCTGCTGGCGCAGGAACGCCGGCAGGCCCACGCGCGCAGCCATCGCCATCACCTCTTCGCCCACCGGCGCGTCCACCCGGCTTTCGTGCACCAGTTGCGGCAGCAGCTTGCGCGTGACCCCGGCGAAACGCCCGGCCTCGGCCAGCGCCAGCCCGGCCTGCCGCACCAGCAGGCGCTTGGGCGGGTCCAGCCGCGCACTGGTGTCCAGCAACGCCAGCCGCTGCACGCGCTGCGGCGCCTGCCGCAGGATTTCGAACGCCACGTAGCCCCCCATCGACAGCCCGGCCAGCGCGAACGTGGGCGGTGCGGCGGCCAGCACGCGCGCGGCCATCCCGGCGACGCTGTCATCCTGGGTCAGGTCGCCATGATGGACGTCCGCGATGTCGGCCAGCGCCTGCGCCGGATCGCGCCAGAGGCGCTCATCGCACAGCAGGCCGGGCAGCAACAGCAGGGGAACGCGGGGTGTCGAAGCCATGCCGCCATTGTAGGTGCCGGGCCCGCCGCCCGAGTCCCCGGCACGCCCACGATCCGTTCCACGTGCGCAACACACGCACCGGCGTATGCTCGGCACGTCCCTTTTCCGCACACCCCCATGCATATCCTGATCACTGGCGCCACCGGCTTCATCGGCACTGCGCTCTGCACGCGCCTGCTGACGTCGGGCCACACATTGACCGCCCTCACGCGCGATACGGCGCGCGCGGCGGCGCGACTGCCGGGCGTACGCGCCATCGCCACGCTCGACGATGCGCGGGACGTGGAGGCCGTGGTCAACCTGGCGGGCGAACCGCTCGCCGACGGCCGCTGGAACACCGTTCGCAAGCATGCCTTCCGCGATTCGCGCCTGGGCACCACCCAGCAACTGGTTGCCTGGATGGCCCGCCAGCCGGTACGGCCGCGCGTGCTGGTGTCGGGCTCGGCCATCGGCTACTACGGCCCGCGCGACGACACCGCGCTGGACGAATCCGCGCCGCCCGGCGACGACTTCGCCGCCCAGCTCTGCCGCGACTGGGAAACCGAAGCGATGCAGGCCGAAACGCTGGACGTGCGCACCTGCCGCGTGCGCATCGGCATCGTGCTGGGCACGCAGGGCGGCGCACTGGCGAAGATGCTGCCGCCGTTCCGCCTGGGCGCGGGCGGGCCGATGGGCGATGGCCGGCAGTGGATGAGCTGGATCCACCGCGACGACCTGGTGCGCCTGATCCAGTGGCTGCTGGAACGCGACCAGGCCGGCGGCGCCTACAACGGCACCGCGCCCACGCCGGTGACCAACCGCGCGTTCGCCACGGCGCTGGGCGCCGCCCTGCATCGCCCGGCGCTGCAGCCCACGCCTGCCATCGCGCTGAAGCTTGCGTTCGGCGAGATGGCACAGCTGCTGCTGACAGGCCAGCGCGTGCTGCCCGCACATGCACTGGCCGAAGGCTTCACCTTCCAGTTCCCCACGCTGGACACGGCGCTCGCCGACCTGCTACGCGACTAGTCGGCCACCGCACGCAGCGCGGGCAAGCGCTTTCTTCATCTCCCGCGCACGCGTCGGTAACGCCGGCGCGTCTAGCGTCGTGGCGGACCCGCCCCGGACGCCGACATGCCCGCCAAGAAACGCGTGAACCCGCCGCAGACCCAGCGCCGCCAGCCCGGCACGCAGAAGCGCATGACCCCAGAGCCCGAAACCATCCGCCCCGGTTATCGCGGCAACGGCCGCCTCCACGGCAAGGTGGCGCTGGTGACCGGCGGCGACAGCGGCATCGGCCGCGCGGTCGCGGTGCATTTCGCACACGAGGGCGCCGATGTCGCCATCGCCTACCTCGACGAAGAGCAGGATGCGCGCGAGACGCAGCGGATGGTGGAGGCCGCCGGCCAACGCTGTCTGCTGCTGAAGGGCAACTTGGGCGCACCGGCCCGCTGCCGGCAGGTGGTGGCACGCACGGTGAAGCAGCTGGGTGCGCTGGACGTGCTGGTCAACAACCACGCGCAGCAGTATCCGGTGGATGCCCCGGAGGAACTCACCCCTGCGCGGCTGCGCCACACCTTCGAGACCAACCTGTTCTCGTTCTTCCATCTGGTCGATGCCGCGCTGGAGCATCTGCCGGATCAGACCGGCTGCATCATCAACACCGGTTCGGTGACCGGCGTGCGCGGCCACGACACCCTGCTGGACTATGCGGCGACCAAGGGCGCGATCCACGCGATGACGTTCTCGCTGGCCAAGTCGCTGGCGGACCGCGGCATTCGCGTCAACGCCGTTGCGCCAGGCCCCATCTGGACACCGCTGATCCCGGCCTCGTTCACGCGCAAGCAGGTCGCCGAATTCGGCTCGGACACGTTGATGAAACGCGCCGGCCAGCCGTCGGAAGTCGCACCGGCCTATGTGTTCCTGGCCAGCGACGATGCGCGCTACATCACCGGCCAGCTGATCCACGTCAACGGCGGTGGGCATATCTCGGCGTGAGCGGTGCGGTGATACGTTGCCGGTGGCCGTGGGGAACGATCCGCCACGACCTTGTCGATCAGTGGCGGGGGACTGGGGCAGCCGTCGGCGACGGTTACCCCAGCGCTTGTCAGCGACCCAGGACCGACTTGATGGATGAGTAGCTGGCCATCACCGCCTGGGGATCCAGTGCTGCGTGCGCGTTGAAGAAAGTCTGACTCAGGAAGTCAGCCCTCGTATCACCCAGTTCCTTGGCGACCTGGAATGAGCCCGCGGCGATGGCAGGGGAATGGCCCAGCGTTCCGACCGAGAGCATCAGGCCGTTCTGATAGGCCACAAAGGGGCTGCGAGTCCGCCTCAGCAGGATCGAGGACATGGCCGACGCTTCGTTGAACTTGTCATAGAGGGCCCGGTCCTGCGTGCTATCGCCGAACCCGCGCTCCTTCAACACCGGCGCCACCTGATCGATCACCCGGTCCACGTAGAACATCTGCGCTTTGATATTTCCCTGCTTCGCAAGCCGTTCGAGTTCCGCTTCCGGCAGTGCACGGGCTTTCGCCCATTCTTCAGGCATCGGGAAGCCCTGCTCGACAAGCCTGCGCTGATCCTCCGGCGTCGAGAATCTCAGTGCATCGAAGTACTGGGAATTCTTTCCGATCAGAAAATTCCGCTCGGCCTCGGGAAGCTTGGCGATTCTTTCATCCCAGGACACGGAACGTTCCACCGTGGCAAGTCCCGGCAACTGCATGTCTGGCTTGAGCGCGATCCAGCTGGCATCGAGGGCGGGACTCTCCAAACTCGCAGTTGCATCGCTCTTGACAGAGGTCATCGGCGGCGGCGCATCCTGATTGACGACGTCCGGAGAGCGCTTCGCGCAAGCCGTTGTCACGGTCAGCAGCACGATGATCGAAACATGCAGAAGATTAGTTTTCACAGTTGTTCTCCCGCATGTCGCTCGCCCACACGGCGCAGGCGCGTGCCTGGACGGAGTTCGCGTATGCGCTGTTGGATGCATTGGTGGTGGAGACCGCTCCATGGTAGGTGCTGGCAAAGCCCATGCAGGTGGCAGAAGCGCTGGACGATCCAAGCTGGCCGCAAGCACCATTCATGCTGTCACGGAACTGCAGATCGCACGTACCCCGTCCACCGCCTTGAGCCCAGCACTGGTCGTGCGAATTGCAGGCGCCCTGGAAGCTGACGCCGGGGTAAGGCTCATCGAGATTCCCGGAGTATGCCTGGCTGGAGGTGACGGTAAGCACCAGGTCCACGAACCAGTTCGCCGCGCCCCCGGTACCACATCCGTTCGGCTGCCAATCCGGCTTGCCCGGTGCGGAAATGCCAGGCGATGCGGGCGGGTTGGACGCATTGCAACCCGCGGGCTTCTGGGCCTTCAGGTTCTCGCAGAACTGCCCATCGTCGATGAACGTGTCTTCCGGAATCGTCTGGTACTCGTACATGTCGGGATTGAACGTGTCCTGCCGCATGCCCTCCAGCATGGCCGCGCAGCCGGCGCCTCTGCAGAGCACGGTCCCGCTGAAGCTGGGAGCCGTCACGATGACAGGCGGAAGTGTGGGAGGGGGAGGTGGGGGTGTTGTGATGATGTTCTGAGCAAGGGCTACGGCACTGACAGCGACTGCGACTGCAACCAGCACATATTTCCGTCTCATCGGCCTTCTCCATAAGGTCATGGTGGTTTGCGCGCGTGCAGTCGCTGCATACACCCGTCTTCTGGCAAGGTCAATTCATGCGTTTACAAACCGCAGACCGCTACATGCATGTATCAGGCGTCCTGCCGTCCACGGGGCGCTGGTCGCCGCGAGGATTGAATCAATGCTGATCCTGATCGACTGCCAACCCGGAGGATGGAAGCTCAGACGTCAGTCCTTGCGGGTGTGAAGCGAGTCGTTCTTGCTCACGCACAAGTTCTTGTGTGAGTGGCCGCAATGTTTTTCACTCAAGTGTCAGGACCCCTGAGGGAGGAAAGAGTTTTTTCTAGCACGTTGAGCTGCCTGCGAGTTGTGCGCGGCGGGAGGACTGGCGCCCAGCGCCAAGTGTGGGTAGAAAGGGCCACCCACTCTCCTCGCCCGCATGCCCACCCTCCGCCCCTACCAGCCCGCCGATGCCGCCGTCCTCGCAGACCTGTATGCCCGCTCGGTAAGGCACTACGGTCCGCGCGCCTACACGCCGGCGCAGGTGGCCGCCTGGGCGGCGACCGCCAATGCGGCCGACACCGCGGAACGCTGCGGCGATGGTCGTCGGGTGCTCGTGGCGCAGGACGATGCGGGCGCGGTGCTGGGCTTCGGCGATATGGAAGCCGACGGACACCTGGACTTCCTCTACGTGGCCCCGGAGGCCGAGGGCCTGCGGGTGGGTTCGCTGCTGTACGCCGCGCTGGAAGCGCACGCGCGGCGCCTGCCCGTGCCGCGCATCTTCGTGGAGGCCAGCGAACTGGCGCGGCCGCTGTTCGAACGCCGGGGCTTCCGGATGATGGGTCGCAACGACCTGACGCTGGGCGGCGTGGCCATCCACAACTACCGGATGGAAAAGTGGCTCTGACAACGCATCAGCGTGCGCGCGCCATGGCTTCGTAATACTCGCGGACACCCTCTGTCCGCAACAGAAGACCCACGGCAGCCGCAACCCGGTCCGCAGCGCTAGCATGCCGGCATGGATGTCGCCTCCCTCAAACGCCATTGCCGGTCCCTGCCCGGGGTCACTGAAACCCTGCATGCCGCGCCCGCCAACATCCTGGTCTACGCGGTGGGCGGCAAGCGGTTCGCGCACTTCAAGACCAGCGAACCGGAGCGCTGGCGCTTCAGCGTGAAGGTCGCCAGCGAACGCTTCCTTGAGCTGACCGACCAGCCCGGCATCAAGCCGGCGCGCTGGCTGGGTCGCCAGCATTGGATCACCGTGGTGGACGTGGCGGCGATGCCGACCGCCCACCTGCGCGAGCTGGTGCGCTGGTCCTACGACCACGCCCTGTCCCGCCTGCCATTGCGCGAACAGCGGCGGATCGCGGCGGAGTAGCGGCATGAGCGGGCAGGCGACGGGAGCGGGGCTGGCATGTCCGGCGCCCCGACAAGGGAACGAAATGCTCCGATGCCCCGTGATGTCGATCCTGCACCCGCTGGTTCGTCTAAGGGAAGAACGCGCCCCGCCGTCGTGCGGCGGGCGATCCGCACCACCCGACACCCCAGGAGACTGCCATGAACGTCAATCCCTACCTGATCCTCGACGGCAACTGCGAAGCCGCCTTCACCTTCTACGCCCAGGCCACCGGCGGCGAGCTGGGGCCGCTGATGCGCTTCGGCGAAACCCCCGGCTGCGACGACATGCCGGCCAGCCACAAGGACAAGATCATGCACACGCATGTGATGTTCGGCCAAACCGTGCTGATGGGCTCGGACAACCATCCGGCCCACCCCTACGACGGCGTGAAGGGCTGCTCGGTGTCGCTGTCGGTGGACAGCATTGCCGATGCGGAACGCATCTTCGCCGCGCTCTCCGAGGGTGGCCAGGTGACCATGGCGCTCGACCAGACTTTCTGGGCGGTGCGCTTCGGCATGCTGGTGGACAAGTTCGGCGTGCCTTGGATGATCAACTGTGAGAAGGATGCATGACCTGCGACCAGCGCGCGCATGAGCGCAAAGCGTCGGCGTTGCGATGCACTGCAGCTTTCCCGGGCCGCGGTGCCGTGGTCTGATGCGCGCCATGCAGACTTCAGCCACCCATCGCGCGATCGACGCTGTCTGGCGCATCGAGTCGGCCCGCCTCATCGCCGGCCTGGCGCGCATGGTGCGCGACGTGGGCCTGGCCGAAGAACTCGCGCAGGATGCGCTGGTGGCCGCGCTGGAAACCTGGCCCGATGACGGCGTGCCGGACAATCCGGGGGCGTGGCTGATGACCACGGCCAAGCGACGCGCGATTGACCGGCTGCGGCGGCTGCAGCTGCTGGACCGCAAGCACCAGGAACTTGCGCACGAACTGGAAGACCAGCAGGACGACCGCCGTGCGCGCGAGGAAGATGCGCTGGACCACGACATCGACGACGACCTGCTACGGCTGGTGTTCGTGTCGTGCCACCCCGTGCTGTCGATGGAGGCCCGCGTGGCGCTGACGCTGCGCCTGCTGTGCGGCCTGAGCACCGACGAGATCGCGCGTGCGTTCCTGGTACCGGAACCCACCGTGGCGCAGCGCATCGTGCGCGCCAAGCGCACGCTGTCGGAGGCCAATGTGCCGTTCGAGGTGCCGCGTGGCGCGGAGCTGCAGGAACGCCTGTCATCCGTGCTGGGCGTGGTGTACCTGGTCTTCAACGAAGGGTATTCGGCCACCAGCGGCGAACACTGGATGCGCCCGGCACTGTGCGAAGAAGCACTGCGCCTGGGCCGCATGCTGGCCGCGCTGGCACCGCGCGAGCCGGAAGTGCATGGACTGATCGCGCTGATGGAGATCCAGGCTTCGCGCCTGCATGCACGTGTGGGCCAGGACGGTGAGCCGGTGCTGCTGCTGGAACAGGATCGCGGCCGTTGGGACCACCTGCTGATCCAGCGCGGCTTAGCCGCACTGGAACGGGCGGAGCAGCTGGGTGGCGCGTTCGGTCCCTATGCCCTGCAGGCCGCCATCGCCGCCTGTCATGGGCGTGCACGCACGGCGGAGGACACCGACTGGGCGCGCATCGCCACGCTGTATGCCGCGCTGGCGCAGGTGACGCCGTCGCCCGTGGTGGAACTGAATCGTGCCGTGGCGGTATCGATGGCCGCCGGCCCCGGCGCCGCGCTGCCGCTGGTGGACCGGCTGGGCGACGAGCCGGCGCTGAAGCAGTACCACCTGCTGCCCAGCGTGCGTGGCGACCTGCTGTTCAAGCTGGGACGCCACCAGGAAGCACGCGCGGAGTTCGAACGTGCGGCCTCGATGACACGCAACGTGCGCGAGCAGGCCCTGTTGCGCGCACGCGCGCAGGAATGCATTTCCTCATAGTCAGCGACGGGGCGGTTACATCCAGCGCTTCAGGCGGATCTCCGGGCCGGCCACGGCGGCGGTCTGGTCGTAGGCCAGTTCGCGCAGTTCGGCCGAGGTGTACTTCACCAGGTCGCTGACCTTCAGGCTGCGCCGGTCGCCCGCGCCGCCGGCGAGCATCCGCCGCCAGTTCTTGACCAGCGCGTAGGTGAACGCGCCGTGGTGGACCGCGCCGTGTTCGTACTCGTAGGCGAACTCGCGCTCTTGGCAGGCATATAGCAGCAGCGGCATGTACGGGCCCTTGTGGCCGAGCGCCTTGCGCATCTCGCGCGCTTCGCCCAGCCGCAGCGTGCGCACCGGCAAGGCGTAGCCCAAGCGGCCACTCATGTCGCCGAGCGGCATGGTGTCCTGGTCCACCGCCTGTTTCTTGCGGTCGGCGACTTCCAGGTCTCGCGGCACCCACATCTGCCGGTCGGCGTTCCAGCACATCGCGCGGTGGCGGATGTCGTCGGGCGGATTGAGTCCGCGCATGCGCGCCGGCCCGCCCTTGGCCATGCCGCCGGAATGGCAGCAGTCCAGGATGATGCTGAAGTTGACGTCGTACGGCAGCTGCACGTAGCGCTCGAACAGCCAGTCGTCGGTGATGGCGGCCTCTTCCGTCCAGTCGAAGTCGTAAGGCACCAGCGTCTCGTCCATGCGGTCGACGCGATCACCCAGCCCGTAGGTGGGCAGCTGCGCGCCGTGACCGCTGTAGTAGAGGATGCGCTGGTCGCCGCTGCGCACGCCGTCGAGCAGCCAGTCCACGCGCTCGCGGATCCCGTCCGCGGTGGCACGGTCGTCCAGCACCACGCGGATGTCGCCGGCATCGAAACCCTGTTCCTGCAGCATGGCGCTCATCAGGAAGACATCGTTGACGCAGCCGGACAGGCGGTCGTCGGGGTCGGGGTATTCGTTGATGCCGACCAGCAGCGCGCGCTTGCGCGGCGTGGCGACGCGGCGGGCGATGGGTTCCTGCTCGCGCATGGAGCGCGTGATGCGCGTGGTTGCGTCGTTAAGTACATCGAACCACAGCGTGCTGACCGCCTGCGGATGCCGCAGGTATTCCTCGGCCGCGTGGTCGGCGTTGCCTGAAATGTCGAAGTGGGTGTCGACCTGGCGGAAATTGTCGGCGGCGATGCTGACGCGGGCGGTGAACACGGAATCGAAGCGGTTGTACAGGTGGTACCAGAACCGCGCCTTGTCGATCGCGCTCAGGCGGCCGGCCTGGTACTCGCCACGCACGAAGGGATTGCCGATCTGCGAACCTAGCGAGGCGAAGTATCGGCCAGCGGCCGCGGCACGGGTGTCCTCGTGGGTGAAGGTGTCGTAGCAGACCAGCGAGCCCAGGCTGTGGCCGAGCACGACGTGCGGCTTGGTCGCCTCGATACGCTGCACGAGGCGGTCACGCGTCTGCTTGCGGAACGCCGCGCTCTCGACCCATTTCACCACCATGCCGGCGGTATGCCGCAGCCGGGAATCGTCGCCGCGCGCGCGGCGGAACGGCGCGGTCACGCCATTGGCGATCAGCCGGGCGAGCGCCTCCAGCGTATCGCCCAGGCTGACCGGGTGCTGCGCGAAGATGTCGTCGTAGTGGCAATACTGGATGTCCAGTTCGCGCGCGGGGTCCACCTGTGCACAGGCGTGGCGGATCGCGTCTTCCCACGCGAGCTGCCAGGGGCCTTGGGGCGGATGCTGGCCCACGCCATGCACGCAGAGGATACGAAGTGCGGTTGCCATCGCGTCAGCCTCCTTTCACCGGGGGAAGGAACACCGCGACGCCCGCACGCCTCAGCATGCGGACAGGTCGCGATGACCGATCGGGGAGTATCGCGCCGGCGGACGGCATCGCGCCGTGACCGGGGAAGCATTCCGTTGCAGGCAGCGCCATCGTCCAGCTCCATCGGGGCTTGCCGGCAGGCGCACGCACCTGCCGGGCTCTACACCACCGAACGCCACGACCTCACCGGACAGGCCACCGCCGGTCGGGCAGTGGGCGGATGATGCTCAACGCCCGCCGAGGAAATCCTGCTTGCCCACCGGCACGCCGTTGTGGCGCAGGATGGCGTAGGCCGTCGTGACGTGGAAGTACACGTTCGGCGTCGCGAAGCCCAACAGGTAACCGCGTCCGTCGAACTTCAGGTCGCCGCGCGAGCGCGTCGGAACGGTCACCTCGCGGTCTTCGCTGCCTGCGAAGGCGGCTTCGTCGAACGTGCCCAGGTATTCGATGACGCGGGTCAGACGATCGTACAGTTCGCCAAAGCTGGTCTCGTTGTCCTCGAAACGCGGCGATTCGGTGCCGGTCAGGCGCGCCGCGCCGAATTTTGCGTTGTCGGTGGCGATCTGCACCTGCCGCACGAGCGGCAGCATGTCCGGGTACAGGCGCGCCTGCAGCAGGACGTTCGCATCGAAGCCCCGCTCCTGGGCATAGGCCTCCCCCTTCTGCAGCACGTGCTTGAGGTTGCGCAGCGCGCGCGTGAAGACGGGAATGGAGGCCTGGTACATCGACAGGGTCTGGCTCATGGGCAACGGTCGCACATCGGATGGGGAGGTGAGCATAGCCGCGACCGCGGCGCGTGATTAGCTGTCGCCTGCGGGAGAGTCCGTCCCGGATTCCGCCCTGATGACGGAAAGGACGCGATGCGGAGGAAGTGGCAGGACATGGCATGCTTGCGCCGACATTTCCCGCTTCGACATCGCCGCCATGCACGCCTGGTCCGACCTGATCCGCGACATTCCCGATTTTCCCAAGCCGGGCATCCTCTTCAAGGACATCACACCCGTGCTCGCGGATGCGCGTGGTTTTGCGGATGCGGTCGCCGCGATGGCGGAACCCTGGCGCAAGCAGTCGCTGCACGCCGTGGTCGGGGTGGAAGCGCGCGGTTTCATCCTGGGCGCGGCGCTGGCGCGGGAACTCGGTGTTGGGTTCGTGCCGGTGCGCAAGCCGGGCAAATTGCCGGGTCACACCCTGTCATTGGATTACGGGCTGGAATACGGGCGCGACCGGCTGGAGATCCATGCCGATGCGTTACCGCAGGCCGCATCCGTCATCGTCGTGGACGACGTGCTGGCGACCGGCGGCACGCTGAAAGCCGCCATCCAGCTGTTGGAGCAACAGGGGGCACGGGTCGTCGGTGCAGCCGTGCTGGTGGAACTGGCGTTTCTGGCCGCCAGGGCCACATGGCGCCATCCCGCGCCGCTCGTGGCGACCTTGTCCTACTGAGGCCATTCACGCCCTGCTGCAGTCACTCACGCATCGACGCGCGTGACGTAGGCGCCGGTGGCGATGACCTGGAAGGTGTCGTTATCGATGCGCCGCACATCACTGCCATCTTCCATCACGTAGCGGAGGAGCTGCGGAAGCGCCCTGTCCTTCCCCGCACGGGCCTTGTCGGTGGATTCCTCGCGACGGACCTGGATGCGGCACTGCCGCCCGTACTCGTCGCGGGCGGTGAACACGTGGGTACTCATGAGCTATTTCTCATCGGAGATCGACAAAGGCTAGGCGCGCCGACGTTAAGGATCGCAAAGAAAAACGTGAGTATTCGATGAAATTTGCTGGCTCGTCCGCTGCCTGACGTGCGATTGAGAACGCGGGAAGAGGAGGGGGAGGCATTGCACCTCCCCCTCCGGGCGCCGTGGGCGCAATGCCGCCAGTGTGTCGGGCACTGGCGGCGAGTAACCGGACCCCTTGGGGAAAGGGACCGGTCCACCTAGCTGACAGACGGGGGAAACGCCTGTCAGATAGAGGGGGGCCGTTGCGTTGGGACAACGGCCAGTGTGCGTGGTCTAACTACCTTGCCGCGGCTCGGGCGCGGCCACGTTCCATCTGGGGCCCGTCGTATCTGATGCGGCACCGCTAGCCGTCGTCACCGCCTGACGGATGGCCGCCAGGCAAAGGCCATGCAACGCACGCACCTGGTCATCACTGTCACCGTGCACGATGACGGTGACATCCGCCTGCCTTACCCGGTGCGTTTCCATGATGACGTTGCTGTGCTGCACGGCATCCCAAGGGGCATCGCTTGTGGCGAGGCCTGCCGTGCACGCGGCAACGGCATTCATGCGGACCTCATCGCGCGACTGAGGTGCTTGGTGTTGTTGCGGGCCAGGTAACGGTCGACGAGGGCCTGCAGGTCGGCACGCCGCTGGTCGTCCGTCGGCAACGTCGCCATAACGTCGGCCCAGGTGCCGTCCTGCGACCACCGGATGAAACGCACGTAGATGCCATGCCACGAGCCGAACTCCCTTGGCAGGTCTGACCAGTACGCGCCGGTCTGCGCCACCCAGAGCACCGCTTCGATGAAGCGTTTGGCGTTGCCCCCGTGGCGTGCGCGCGCCCCGATGCGGCCTGGCAGACGCTCCAGCATGACGACCCATTCCGCGGGGGCCAGGCGCTGCATGACATGCCATTGGCTCATGGCGCGCGGACCGAGCCCGGTGGGGAGCGGACCGGACACAGGCCGGAAAGCGCCCGCATGCTCGGCCACATGCTCCATCAGCATTGATGCGATCGGTTCAGCGCGCATTGCAGTCACCGCCGCGTGTGGTCACTTCACCATGCATGTTCTTAGAACGACGATTACATTCGCGCAGCTGCACTGCGCTCGACAGGAAAAGAAACTCGAACAAACCGTAATCCCCCTTATTCGAATCCGATTGGCAGGTGCGTCCATGCGACCTTCCGTGGCCCGACAACGCCAGCGCCGGAAGACTCCAAGCTCATGACCGAACCACCGCGTCGACCGCCATTCATCTGGCGTGCTTCACGGTCGTGCCACGCTTGCGAAATCCGCACAACACGCGTCTCATATGGTCAGGAATCGTGATATCGAGCACAGTCAGGACATGACTCGCCAGCCGCAGGATCCCGTGCGTACCGTCATGCCCGCGGATGAGCAGGCGTGCATCGGCGATGCGGCCATGGATGACGTGCGTCGCGAGTCCGTCACCCAGTTGCTGAACCACGCCCAGGGGGGACATTCCGACGCGTGGGATCGCATATACGCGCTGCTCTACCAGGACCTGCATCGCATCGCGCGTTCACAGATCCGGCAGCAGCGGCGCGGGCATTCGCGTTCGCCGACTTCGCTGATCAGCGAAACCTGGCTGCGTCTGGCCAGCGCCGATTTCAGCGTGGAGAACCGGTCCCACCTGGTGGCCCTGATCGCCCGCGCCATGCGCTTCGTCCTGCTCGACGAGGCACGTCGCGCACTGGCGGAAAAGCGCGGAGACGGGGTGGAGGTGTTGACGCTGGACGACACCAACGAACCCGGGCACCAGGTGCAGCTGGAACAGCTACTGATCCTGGACCAGGCACTCAACGATCTGGCAACGGTCGACGCGCGCCTGGCGCAGGTGGTTGAACTGCGTTACTTCGGTGGGCTCAGCGAACAGGAAATCGCCGACGTGCTCAAGGTGACCGAACGCACCGTAAGGCGCGACTGGCGCAAGGCACGCGCGTTCCTGTTCAGCCACCTGGGTGGGGAGGCAGCCGACGACGCGCCACCCGGCGCCTGAGATCGGCGGGGCCGTCCGGGCCGTCAAGCGACAACAAGGGAACGCAGATGATGGCGCGGCGTATCCGGCACACCCCATTTCCGTCGCCCGGACAAGGCTGCCGTGGCCCGGTGGCATCCCCGGTGTCCGCTTGGCACGTTTCGCTGCGAATGTGTTTCATGTTGGCCGGCCGCAGCCCCCTTCGCACCGGCCCCACCCTCGTCCCTGCTTTGCCCCGGGCGGCAAGGCCCTGCGCACGATTCCTCGACTCCCCGGCTTCGAACATTTACACCATGTTCCCAAGTAGCGTCCATCGCGATGCCTAACGCCAAAGCCCATGCCTTGGAGTTGTTCGACGAATTCGCGGACATGCCGCATCACCGGCAGTCGCGGGCGCTGGCGCAGTTGAAGCAGGACGATCCTGCGCTGCATGACGCGCTGGTGGAGCTGCTGGTAGCGGACGCCGTGGAGCATCCACTGGACGCTCCTCCCTTCGGCGTCCTTTCCGCCAGCGAGCCCGCGGACGCCCTGCTGGACGGCAGCCAGCCCGAATCCCGCCTGGGGACCCAGTTGGGCGCCTGGCGCATCGAACAATTGCTCGATGTGGGAGGCATGGGCACGGTGTACGAAGCACGCCGCGCCGATGGCCACTACCAGCAGCGCGTGGCGTTGAAGTGCATCCGCGCGGAGCTGTCCTCGCCCGCGCTCATCGCCGCCTTCCTCAGTGAGCGAAACCACCTGGCGCAGCTGGAACACCCGCATATCGCCACGCTGATCGATGGTGGCGTCGAAGCCAACGGGCTTCCCTGGTTCGCGATGCGCTTTATCGATGGCGTTTCCATCGACCAGTGGTGCGACCAGCGTGAAGCGGGAATCCGGCAGCGCATAAAACTGCTGATCCAGGCCTGCGATGCGTTGGCGTACGCGCACCAGCAGCAGGTGCTGCACCAGGACCTCAAGCCTTCCAATCTGCTGGTGACACCGCAGGGACATGTTTTCCTCGTCGATTTCGGCCTGTCCGTGACGCTGGGCCACGGTGTATCGAACGCGCCTCGCATCGCCATTTCCAACGGCTACGCCGCACCGGAGGTGCATGCCGGCGCACCCGCCACCGTTGCCGGCGATGTGTACGCGATGGGCGTGGTCATGTACCGATTGCTGTGCGCGGAATGGCCCGCACCGCTGCACCCCGTGCATGCACGCATCATGCGTCCCGAGACCCCGACCCCGCGCCATATGGTGGAATTGCTCGAGCATGCGCCCAGCGCGGTGGCGCGCATGCGCGGGCGCGGGAACAACCGTCGACTGGTACGCGAAGTGGCCGGCGACCTGGATGCCATCGCGTGGAAATGCGTGGCCATCGATCCCACCCAGCGCTACCAGAGCGCCACCGAGCTACGCGATGAGCTGCAGCGCTGGCTTCAGCACCGCCCCGTCGCGGCACGGGCGGGCGGCTGGGGCTACCGGACCCAGCGCTTCCTGCGGCGCAACGCGATCACCGCCACGCTGGGAAGTGCGGTGGGACTCTCGTTGCTGGGCGGGCTCGGCGTGGCGACGTGGCAATTCCGGCGAGGTGCCGACGAAAGCGAAGCCGCGCGCCAGATCGGCGACCTGTTCGAGCAGATGCTGGGCACGGCCACGCTGTCGGGCCTCAGCGACACACGTGTTCCCCCGCAGCAACTGCTGGCCGAAACCGAGGCGCGGCTGCGGTCGCAGTCATTGGAAGGCCAGCCGGCGCTCAAGGCGCGCGCCCTCTCCACGCTGGCCCGCAGCTATGCAGCGATGGGCAACTATCCGCATGCGCTGCGGCTTGCGACCGAGGCCAGCCAGCTCGATTCGGACGACCCGCAGCAGAGTCTGGAGACCAGCGCGACGCTGGCATCGCTGCTCAACCTGCAGGCCCGCCATGCGGAAGCCCGTGATGCGGCACTGGCCGGCATCCAGCAGAACGAGCGACTCGACGGCGACACCGGACTGGCCGACATCCGTCTGCTCACCGAACTTGCACGCGCGCACTGGGGCCTGTCCGAGCACGACGTCGCACTGGCGACGCTGGCGATGGGATTGCAGGCCGCGCAGTCGCTGCGTGCCGACAGCTTGGCGCAACCCATGGCAGAACTGCTCACCCTGCGAGGCCAATGGCAGGGCCAACGCCTGCAGTTGAAGGAGGCCCAGCACGACCTGCAACGCGCCGTGGCGCTGTCGGAGCAGACGCATCCGTTGGTCGCCGATGCTGCGCGCGAGCAGCTGGTCGAGATCACCTCGCGCCTGGGCCAGCAGGAAAGTGCCGTCGCGCTGGCCAGACTCCTGCTTGAGCATCGCCAGCAGCGTCTCGGCAAAGAGCACCCGGATACCGCACGCAGCTGGCGCGTCCTTGCCGAGCAGCACTACCGGTTCAACCAGTACGCAGAGGCGCGGCACGCATTGGGCAATGCCAGCACGCTCCTGATGGCCACCTTCGGCGCAGAACACCCGGAGTACGCCAAGGCACTCGGTCTGCAGGCGCGACTGGCATCCCGCCAGTCGCCCGGAAGCGGCGTGCCGCAGGCACGCGACACCATCGCCTTGCTGGAACGGGCGCTCGGACCTCTCCACGTCCAAACGCTGCAGGCGAAGGAAGATCTGGCCAACCAGCTTTTGGATGCCTTGCCCGCGCACCAGGCCCCTCCCGCCTCCGCGCCCATCAACGAAGCCATCGGCCTGCTGGAAGAAGGCACGCGGGCGGCGCAGCAGCGCAAGCTGCCCATGCCGGAGCGAAAACTGGCGCTGGCGCGCGCCTTGATCCTTCGAAACAGGACCCACGCCGACGGCACCTCCGACCTGCCCGCCGCCGAGAGCATGCTGCAGGAAGCGTTGGTGGAATCACGCCGCTACCTGGGGGCACAGCATCCGACCACTCTGCGCGTGCGCAACGCCCTGATGCAGCTGCGCATGCCGTCGTACGCCCACCCGTAGCGCAACGCCGACCGGCGGCGTCCCCCGTGGCAGGCCGGACGACCGCACCGCACGCAGGTGCAATCCACGTCGAGGCCGCTGCGCCACCCTGTGTCACCACTGTGGGCACCTTCTCGGGAGTTCCCATGTCCCGCCCCGATACCGGCTACCCCGCCGGGCGCACCGCGCTGCTGTTCGTCGATCCATACAACGATTTCCTGGCCGAAGGCGGCAAGCTGTGGCCGCTGGTGTCCGAGGTTGCCCGCAGCGTCGACTTGCATGCGCACCTGCGCGCGATCTGTACCACGGTCCGCGAAGCCGGCCTGCCTGTCTTCATCGTGCCGCATCATCGCGCGGAGCCCGATGACTTCCGTGGCTGGGACCACCCCACCCCTTACCAGCTGGGCGCCTCGCGGGTGCAGCCTTTCGCCAAGGGCAGCTGGGGCGGCGAATGGCACCCGGAATTCGCCCCGCAGCCCGGCGACATCGTGGTGAAGGAGCACTGGGGCTCCAGCGGCTTCGCCAACACCGACCTGGACTACCTGCTGAAGCAGCATCGGATCAGCCACCTGATCCTGGTCGGCCTGATTGCCAATACCTGCATCGAGACCACCGCACGCTTCGCCGCGGAACTCGGCTACCACGTCACCCTCGTGCGCGACGCGACCGCGGCGGCGAGTGCGGCCGCGATGCACGCGGCGCACGAGATCAATGCACCCACCTTCGCCCACCGCATACTGACCACGGCGGAACTGCTGAAGGCGCTGTGCACGCCTTCGTAACCCGGCGCCCCCCATCGTTCGCCCCGACCTCAAGGAGATCACCATGGAACTTGCTTCTGCAATTGTGCTTGTCACCGGTGCCAACCGCGGATTGGGCCACGCGCTGGTGGAGGCGTTCCTGCAGGCCGGCGCGGCCAAGGTCTACGCGGGTGCGCGCGATCCCGCCACCGTGACGGCCACGGGCGCAATACCGGTCGCGCTGGACATCACCTCCCCCGACACCATCACGCGCGCCGCGCAGGCGTGTGGTGATGTCAACGTGGTCGTCAACAACGCCGGCATCGCGCGCCGCACCTTCAGCCTGAAAGCAGACACCCTGGCGGACATGCGCGCGGAAATGGATACGAACTACTGGGGGCCGCTGTCGATGGCACAAGCATTCGCGCCCGTGCTTGCGCGCAACGGCGGGGGTGCCCTGGTCAACATCCTGTCGGTGCTCAGCTGGCTCAGCGTACCCGGCACCGCCGGTTACAGCGCCTCCAAGGCCGCCATGTGGTCGATGACCAACGGCCTGCGCAACGACCTGGCCGCGCAGGGTACGCAGGTCGTCGGTCTGCATGTCGGCTACATGGACACCGACATGACCGCCGGCGTCGACGCACCCAAGGCCAGTCCCGCCGAGGTTGCCCAGCAGGTGGTGGACGCGTTGCGGAACGGTCGTCGTGAAATCCTTGCGGATGCGCTCAGCCAGCAGGTGAAGGCCGGCCTGTCCGCACCCGAGGCGGTCTACCTGCATCCGGCTGGCGAAGCCTGACAGACAGCCGCGTTAGGCCTGACGAGCGCGTGGCTGGCGCAACGCCCACGCGGCGCCAAGCCATGTCTGCAAGGGCGGGCACAGCAGCAGGCCCGCGCTGAACCATCGGGGCCAGTCGTTCCCCAGCATCCGCACCGCCTGCACATGAATCGCCAGCATCACCACGAACAGGAAGACCGCATGCGGGCGCCGTGCGCATGGCGCAAGCTTCACGACCAGCCAGTTAGCGGCCACGCCGGCAATGAGCACCCATGCCAGATCCCATGACAGCCGCCGATCGCCGCCGGAAGCAAGCCCGATCGCATCGCCGAGTCGGCCACCCGCCTCGTTCACCAGCGGCACCATGGCCAAGGCGAGCACGAAGGCGACGCAGGATCGCAGTGCGATCATTGCGCCCCGTTTGAAACCGATGCGTTCCCTGTGGGTATCCAAGGCAACCGGCAGCGGCGTCAGAGCTTGCCTTCCGAGCCGGTATACGCCGCGCCCTGCACGTTGCCCTGCTCATCGGACAGGCAGGACCACGGCGCGTCCGCGCCCGGCACCTGCACGGTGACCCCCACGCCGGCCTCCGCCCACAGCACCTCGGTGGCCGTCAGCGTGGACAGCGCCACGCCGGTCGCCTTGGCCACCGCGGCCAGGCAGGCATCGCGCGCCACCGGATAATCGTCGCCGACCGCTGCAGAGGCGGCAGGCACGGCAGGTGGCGGGGCGGCAGGCGTCGCGGGGGCAGCGGGGGCCGCCGACACAACGGGTTCCGCCTCGACGGCAGGTGCCGCAGCGACGTCTTCCCGCTTGCCGCAGCCTGCCAGCAGCAAGGACACACTGACCGATGCGAGCATGGCAACGGACTTCTTCATGGCGCACATCTCCGGGCGGACGTTGTAGCGCATGCTAGCCGCAGCCCGTTCATCGCGGGTGAAACGAAGGGACGCGGCTTCGTTCAGTGCTGCGCGGCGGCGGCGGCGCGCATCTCTTCTTCGGTGGCGGCGCGGTGGCCGTAGCTCAGCACGCGTGTCATGCGCCACGCCTCGCCTTCCCTGCGCCACACCATGACGAACTTCGCCACGCCTTCGCACTGGCCGCTCTCGCGCTGGCAGAAGCGATGCTCGCCTTCCTCCACCGCGCCGAAATCCTTGATGGGGTAGATGCGCAATGTGCCAGGTATGAGCTCACGGCGGACCTTCCCGCAGATGTACTTGCGCGTGCCCTCCACCACGTCCGCGCGGGTCCACGTGACGCCGCCGTTGTCGTGGTAGAACTCCACGTCCGGCACGAAGTAGGTCGCGAACGTCTCCAGGTCGCAACGGTTGTAGGCGTCGAAGACCGTGCGATCCAGGGCAGCCACCGTATCGAACAGCGGGCCGGACGCACCGCTGGCGGCATCCGTGTCCGCGGCGCCGGCTGTAGAAGGCAGCATCAGGCAGGCAAGCAGCAGCGGGGCGGCGATCTTCATGCAGGCGACACCGTCGATGGCAGAGGCCCCAGCTTATCCGAACGCTGCGTGCACCCTCCCCTGCCATGCGGCCACCTGCCGGACGTCACGGATCACGCCGTGACGGACTGTGCCAGCCAGGTGGCGTAGCGCGTCGGCATCAACCGTGCATCCGCGCCGGGCATCAGTGAGCGATCATCCAGCACCACGCCGAAATAGGGCACCGCGGCGTTGGCCACCACCGCGGCGGCATCATGCTTCGCGCGCAGATAGTCGCCGACGAAATCGGACAAGGGGCGCGACTCCGGGCCTGCCACCTCGCGGATGCCGTTGACCGGTGCGGCCAGCGCCGCCTCAGCCACCGCCGCGGCCACGTCTTGCGCGGCCATCGGCTGGATGGGGGCGGTCGACAGGTGCACGGCGCCATCCCGCATGCCCGCCTGCGCGATGGCGCCCATGAACTCGAAGAACTGCGTCGCACGCAGGAGGGTGTACGGCACCGGTGAGGCCTGGATCAGCGCCTCCTGCGCCAGCTTGGCGCGGAAGTAGCCGCTGCCCGGCAATCGCTCGGTGCCCACTACCGACAGCACCACGTGGTGCTTTACGCCCGCGGCGATTTCCGCGGCCGACAGATGGCGACCCGCGGCCTGGAAGAAATCCATCGCCGCCTGGTCCTCGAACGAGGGTGCGTTCGCCACATCCACCACCACCGAAGCGCCGACAAGTGCATCGGCCAGTCCTTCGCCGGTGACGGCATTGACGCCGGTGGAGGGTGCGCCTGCCACCACCTCATGTCCCTGCGCGCGCAGCGTGCCGACCACCTTGCTGCCGATCAGTCCGGTACCGCCGATGACCACGATCTTCATGTCCCGCTCCTGTGCTGGGGAAGTCGCACGCGACGCGCCGTGCCCCGCTGCTGCATGCCAGGACGGGCCAGGGCGCACGGGCGTGACAGCCGGGGCCGGGGCACCTCCCCCTGCCGCGTCGGTTTGCCGGCGCCATGGCACGGGCGCACACGTGGGATGCGGAGTGCATCGCATTCCGTGTCACGGTCTACCGGTAGCAGGGCGGCCGGAACACGGCCGCTTGCCACCAGCAACGGAATTTGCGACCGCGTTGGCACACGTCGCACCCCGGGGAATCGCTAGCATGGCGGCCACGGGCCACCGTCAGGCCCTGATTTCCGTGCAAGGAGCACGCATGAACACATCCGCGATCACCGGCCTGGCCGGCACCTGGCAGCTGCTGCCGGACCAGTGCGACTACCAGTTGGGCAGGCCGCCACGCAGCGCCCGCTACCGGCTGGGCTACGACGCCGACGGCACGTTGTCGATCGCCTCGGAGTGGGTCAGTGCCAATGGGCAGCGCTATCGCGTCGCATTCGACGGACCTGTAGACGGCAAGCCGCACCCGTACCACAGCACGCCGCTGGTGGATGCGCTGAGTTTCGAATCCGTGTCGCCCACGCAGCTGCATTCGGCCACCTGGCACGAGGGTCGGCAGGTGCAGTGGTCCGAGCGCGAGCTGGTCGATCAGGACACTCTGGTCATCCGCATGCACGGCCACCTCAGCAACGGACGCCCGTACACCAACGTGGGTGTGTACCGCCGCCAGGCGGCCTGAAGACAGGGCATCACGCCCACGGGTTCTCCACACCCCCTACCTGCTGGCGGCTTCCACCCGGAATGGCAGGTTGGCGTAGGCCGCGTGGCCCTGGCCATCGTGGACTTCCACGAACAGGCGATAGTTGCCCGGCGTGCCCGGCGCGTTGAAGCGCAGGCCGCCTTTTCCGTCTTCCTGCATGCGCACCCGCACGCGCGGCGGCACGTCTTCGCGATCGCCGCCGATCGTCTTGGCCACACTCTCGTGCAATACCGTCCAGCGGTAACGCAGGGCATCGCCGTCGCTGTCCTCGGCATCGGCCTGCGCCAGGTATGACGCCCCCGGTTGCAGCGTGATGCTGTCGGCCGCCCGCCGACCGTCCAGCGTGAGCGGCGTGATGGAAGGCGCGCGGTTGGCGGGCCAGCGTCCGGTCCACACATACTCCATGGCGTCCACGGCCGGCGTGCTTTCGCCACCCGTCAGGAACAGGCCATACCACGTCGGCGTACGCTCCTGCTTGTTGCCCCAGAGGAACACGTACGAGCCCAGGCCCTGCACGGTATCGCGCGCGATCACCTGTTCGTAGCGCTGTTGCAGCAACTGCGCCTTGCGTGAGGCATCGTCCTCGATGGGCGCCTGCCATGCCGTCAACGGACTTTCCCAGTGCCCGGTCGGACCCCATTCGGTCACGATGTACGGACCGGTCCATCGGCTGGCGCGCAGCTTGTCCGGCAGCGCCCCGATGTCGCCATACAGCTGGATGCCGATCAGGTCCAGCGATCCGGCACGCGTCTTCAGCAGGTCGATCAGCTTCGCGTCGAATCCCGCCACCGTGGTCATCACCGGATGGTGGGGGTCGACTTCGTGGATCGTGTCGGCGATCTGCCCGACGGCATTCCAAACCTTTGGGTTGGAATACTCCAGGTTGAGCTCGTTGCCCACCACCCACATCAGCACGGCGGGATGATCCTGGTAGAGCTGCACTTCGGCGCGGATGCGCTGCAGCTGGCGGGCGACCGCTGCGTCATCGTCGTAGTCGAAGCCGTGGCGTTCGTTGCCCACCTCGATGCCCATTGCCACCTTCAGACCGTTGCGCTGTGCACGGTCCAGCATCCCACGCACTTTCACGTGATCCGTGCCCGTGCTCCAGGTGCGGAAGGAGTTGCCGCCACGCGCAGCGAGTTCTTCCTGGCTGCCGCTCGCCAGCCCGGCCCCCTTCACATGAAAAGGCTTCCCGTCCACCAGCAGGCGGTAGCGACCGTCCTGCTGCTCGATGCGCACCTGCAAAGGTCCAGTCTTGGCGGATGATTGCGCGGACACCAAGGGCGACAAGCAGCACAGCGACAACATCAGGACCAGCGAGCGAACGGACATGCGGAGAGAACTCCTGCGAGAGTGGACACCCATGCCCGCCGAATCCTGCACGAGCCGCTGCATCATGCCATGTGGCAAGGTGCACCGTGATCGGGCACAACGCCCCGTTGTCGCCCGCGGATTACACTTGCACGCTCAGCCTCGCTGCACACGCCGGGGCAGCGCCCTCTTCATCACCCTTCCAGGAAACATCATGCGGAAAGCAAGGACACGATCGGCGCAGGTCGCGGCATTGGCGCTCTGCCTCGTCTTGGTGGGCCAGCACGCATCGGCCCAGGACAGCCGCGATGCCGACACACGTGCACCGCAGCTCGACGCGTTGTCGCCGGAAGTGAAACAGGAGATCAACCAGTTGGCCCAGGGCCTCACCCGTGTCCAGCAGGAGGATGTGCCTCTGGCTTGCGGCAAGGCCGTGGAGAACGCCCGCTGGGGCGTGGAAACCATGCTGGAAGTGGGCGAGCGCAACATGCAGGGCGGCTATCTGGCGCGCGCGGATTACGAGGCCACGGCCAAGCCGCTCAATGCGCTGCTCGCCCATTTGACCCTGTCGGACTGTGAATCCGCCAGCGGCACGCGCCGCGATTTCTACCAGTGCATGTCCAGTGACTACAACCATGTCTATGCCTGCGGCAAGGCGCACCCGTTCGAGCACTGATGCACGCCTGCCGCATTGACCATTGACGATGCGGGCGGCACCCTGTCGGCATGTGGATGATGAACCTGCCCGCTTCCATCACCGTGTCGCCCACGCCGCAGATGGCGCGCATCGTGGCGACGCCCGCTTGGTTGCCGGACTGGATGCGCCACTGGACGGAAGTCGCCGTGCCCATGGCCGAAGCGCTGGTGATCCTGCTGGCAGCCTGGCTTCTGCGGCGCGTGCTGCGCGGTGTGCTGCATCGTTTGGGCGATCGCTACCGCCTGCCGGCCGAAGTGGCCATAAGTGCGCGCCGCCTGACCGGCGTGATCATCTACGCCTCGGCCGGCATGCTGGCGCTGGGGCGGCTGGGCGTGTCCAGCAGCGTGCTGTGGACCGCCCTGACCGGCTTCACCGCGGTGGCCGCGGTTGCCTTCTTCGCCGCCTGGAGCGTGCTGTCCAACATCTTCTGCAGCGTGCTGATCCTGACCACGCGCCCGTTCCGCGTACACGACCACATCGAACTGCTGGAGAACGGCGACAAACCCGGCCTGCGCGGGCGCGTGATCGACATCAACCTGCTGTACACCACGCTGCTGGAGGATGACGCACGTGGTGACACCGTGCTGCAGATCCCCAACAGCCAGTTCTTCCAGCGCACGACCCGCCGCTGGCGGTCGGGTGCACCGCCGACGGGCTCGGCGCCGGAGTAGCGGCGTCCCGTCCAGCCCGTGACCCGGGCCTTCGTCCTGCTGTGCTATCTTCCAGCCGACGATCCCAAAGGAGAACGCGTATGCGCATTGCCTCCCTGTCGCTGATCGCATCATCGTTCCTCCGCACCCGTCTGGCCTTATTCCTGCTGCTGGCCCCGGCCGCCGTGCTCATCGGGCTGCCGGCTGTCGCGCAGACGCTTCCGAAGGCCACCGTCTCCAAATCCGCCACCCAGCTGCCCGGCGCGCGCTACGCCTGGGTCGCCATGCCGCCCCGTCTGGCTGCCGAGTCCGACGCGCGCGTGCAGGATGCGTCGTTCCGCAAGCAGCTGCAGGCGGCCCTGGACAAGGCAATGCAGGCCAAGGGATATCGCCTGGTGCCTGCGTCACAGGCGGACATCCTGGTGGCCTATCGGGTTGGCATCCGCGATCTCGAGCAACAGCTGGTCAGGGAACAGCCGGCCTCGGCGACGCCGCAGTCCGCGATGGCCTGCACGGCGGATGGATGCTCGCAACTGGTGATCCGCAGTGATGCGGGCACGCCGGTACTCAGTCCGCGCGTCAAGCACGAGACCGAAGGCGGCCTGCAGGTGGAGGTGCTCGAGCCGCGCGAGATCCGCGTGGTGTGGCGGGCCACCCAGCGCGGCGCGGTCAAACGCGGTGAAGTAACGCAGGCACGGCTGGATGCGCTGGCCCGCAATGTGCTGGCGGAATTGCCTGCCGCGAAATAGTCGGGCGCGCGACGGAGGACGGCAACCCCCGGCGCAGCGTCGGGCACAATGGCGCCTGCCCGCTCCCTGCACAGAGACATGCCACGATGATGCGAGTCCGCTGCCTGCTGCCGTGCCTGCTGGTCGGCCTGTGGCTATCCGATGCCAGCGCGCAAACCAAGGCGCCAGGCACCTACGAGCGCGCCATCGCCGCAGGCTACAAGGCCTTGACCCTGTGCAGCGGGATATTCAACGCCGGCCGCGATGAGGCGCAGCTCGCGACCCTTGAACTGAAGGGCATCTATCCGGAGTACGACACCCTGGTGCCGCTGCTTACTGCGACGGTGGACCGAGAACGCAAGCGCGTGTCGGTGCCATTCGACGATGCGCAACCGCCGCGCATCGCGGCGTGGCGCCCCCATGTGGGCTGCACGCAACTTCCCATCGGCGCGGGCACGGAAGCGATCAGCACGCTGCCGCGGTTCGACGCTACCGCACCTGCGCTGGACGACAGGCCCTGGCCGCTGGGAGACCGCAACGCGACGGGGCGCTTGAAGGGCGACCGTCGTGCTTTCGACGACGTGGTGAGGAACGCGTTCGAGGGCAACCATTTCGGCGAAGGCAGCCAGACCACCGGCGTCATCGTCCTGCAGCACGGGCGCATCGTCGGCGAGCGCTATCGCAATGGTTTCGGCCCGCATGTCTCGCAGCGCACCTGGTCCGTGGCCAAGAGCCTGGCGGGCACGCTGGTGGGGATTGCCTCGGGCGAAGGCAGGATCGATGCCGCCCGCCCTGCCGCGCTCGCGGCCTGGCAGGCCCCCGGCGATCCGCGCGCGGCCATCACCACCGACCAGTTGTTGCGCATGGCCAGTGGCCTGACCAGCACCACGGCCGGCAACCGGACCGATGCACTCTACTTCGGCGGCGCCACCGTCGACCAGGAAGCGACCAGCTGGCCGCTGCTGGCATTGCCCGGCACGACGTACCGTTACGCCAACAACGACACCGTGCTCGCGGTGCGCGCACTGCGCGAACGCATTGGCGACGACGCCCAGGCACTTGCGTATCCCTTCACCGCGCTGCTGTGGAAGATCGGCATGACGCGTACCGTCCCCGAGACCGATTGGCGCGGCAACTACATCCTGTCCAGCCAGGTGTGGGCCACCGCGCGCGACCTGGCGCGCTGGGGCCTGCTGTACCAGGATGACGGCGTTTTCCAGGGACAGCGCATCCTTCCGGAAGGCTGGGTGAAGTACACCACCACGCCGGCCGGCCCGCAGCCGCCCACTGGCGAGTTCGGTTACGGTGCCACGCTGTGGCTGCTGGCGAAGTCGCCGGGCGTGCCGGCCGATGCCTTCGGTGCGCTCGGCAACCGTGGCCAGTTCGTCATCGTGGTGCCCAGTCGCCAGGTCGTCATCGTCCGGCGTGGGGAAGATCCTTCCGGCGCGCGCTTCGATATCGCCCGCTTCACCGCCGGGATACTGGCAACGCTGGACTGAGCGCCGCGTATCTCAGGTGCGGGCGTCGCAGGCCACGATGGCAGGCCGTACCGATGCCTGCGCGGTGCGACGCGCCGAGAGGTAGATCAGCAGACCCGCCACCGCCATCGCCGCGCCGACGTAACCGGTCGACGTCCAGCCGTATCCGGCGGTGATGGCCATGCCGCCAAGCCAGGGACCCAAGGCATTGGCCGTGTTGAATGCGGCGTGGTGCGACGCGGCCGCGAGCGTCTGCGCTTCGCCTGCCACGTCCATCAGGTGCGACTGCAGGATCGGCCCCAGCGCGCCCATCAGGCCGATGGCCACCGTGGCCAGCAGGATCGTCGGCAAGCTGTGCGCCATCATCGGGAACAGCAGCAGCACGACGATGGCCCACGCGAGCACCACCCACGCCCCACGCAGCTTCATGCGGTCGAACAGCCAACCCCCGGCGAAGTTGCCGATCACGCCACCCACGCCGAAGCCAGCCAGCCCCAGCGGAATCCACGCGGCCGGGACACGCGTCACTTCCAGCATGGTCGGCGCCAGATAGCTGAAGACCGAGAACATGCCCGCGAATCCGATCGCACCGATGCCCAATGCCTGCCAGACCGGCAGGCGATTGAACGCCCGAAGTTCATCCAGCGGTTTCGCCTTCGCGCCATCCACACCCGCCGGCAGCCAGACCATCAACAGCAGCGCCGTGATGACCGCGATCAGGGCGACGGCCGCATAGATCCATCGCCAGTCGACCACCTGGCCCAGCCAGGTCGCCAGCGGATTGCCGATCAGGATCGCCAGGGTGAGGCCCAGCATCACCAGGCTGACCGCGCGCCCACGCTTGTCCGGCGGGCTGATCGCCACGGCCGTCAACGCGGCCACGCCGAAGTACGCGCCATGCGGCAAGCCGGCGATGAAGCGGAACACCAGCAGGCTGCCGTAGTCCGGCCCCAACGCGCTGGCCAGGTTGCCCAGCGCGTAGAACGCCATCAACGCCAGCAGCAACGTCTTGCGCTTCCACCCAGCACCGATGATCGCCAGCAGCGGCGCGCCCACCACCACGCCCAGCGCATACGCGCTGATCAGGTGGCCGACCTGCGGCTCGGTCACGCCCAGCGAGGCCACCATGTTGGGCATCAGCCCCATGCTGGCGAACTCGCTGGTGCCAATGGCAAAGCCACCCAGCGTCAACGCGAACAGGATCAATCCGACCTGGCGCGCGGTCAGTTCGGGGACAGGGGAAGAATCAGGGGGCGGAACGGAAACAGACGTCATGCCCCATTATGCTGCGTTGCAGCAGCGGGGTCGATCCCGCTGCTGGAACGCTGCATTGACCCTGCGCCCCGCAAGGACGCGCAGGGTTCCTTGCAGAATCAGCGCGTCTGCACGCAGTTCTGCAGCCACAGCACGCGCTTGAAGTCGTCATAGCGCAGGAACTGGCCCTTGAACGTCACCTTGTCGCCCTTGCGGAACGTCAGCACGTTGGCCAGCTGGTTGGGGCGGAACAGGCAGGCAACGCCCACGCGCGGCTCGCTGTCGCCCGGCACCTGGATCAGCACTTTGCCTTGGTCGGGAATCTCGAACGAGACGTTGTATTCCTCGCCGTCTTCCTGCACGTAGTCGACGCGGCCGCGCAGCGCATAGTTGCGGCCCTTGTGGCGCGCGGTGACGGCCACGGCATTGCCCTTGGCCTCGCGCGCGATCTCGCGCGAGAACACGTACACGTCCTTGACCGTGACGTCGGCGTTGTTCTGCGTCTTGGCACCCTGTGCCGCGGCGGCACGGCCTTCCTTGCCCCCCTTCAGCTTGGCGAACAGCGTGCACATGTAGGGGCGCATCGCGTCGGCCTTGGCCATCTGGCCCTTCTCGGTCTTGACCGTCATCTGCACGGTTGCATCCTTCCCACTGGCACTGACGTTGATCAGCGTGGGAATCGCGCGCGTGGTACCGGTGGAGCGCTGCTCGACCAGCATGGTGCCGGTTTCCGCATCCTCGGTGATCACGTCCATCTTTTCGGCGATCATGATGCCGCGCACCTGACCGAGCGCATCGGCGACGGACAGGTCCTTGACGGTGACGCGGCTGGAGAAGTCCGTGCCGGAGAAGATACTGCCGGACTTGCTGAAATTGTCTTCGCATTCGCCTGCCCAGGCAGTGGGTGCGGCGCCCGCCAGGACAAGGGTGAGCGCGGCAAGAAGCTTATGGGTCATGTGATCCTCACGTATGGAATGAATGCCGGGGTGGGTACGACGGCCGGTGCATCCCGCCCGCGCCAGACCCGATCCCCGCTGCATTCTGGCAATCACCAGCGCCCGCCACAAGCGATTCGCCGCTTGTTTGGGATGACACCGCGACACCCGTCGCCGCGCAAGAATTTCACATGACCGTGGTACGCGGGATGCATGCCGTCGAACGAATGCCACACGGACGTACACCTGTCATGGCCGGTGTGGCAGCGTCGCGCCGACGCTCTCCTGCACGGCGTCGAGACGCTGCCTTCCACCTTCGGCGTCCACACGCCATAGGGTTCCCGCTTCATACAGCGCAGCCTGTGGCAGCTGCCCGGCGTGATGGATGCCCAGCCGCAACAGCATGCCGTCCTGCTCCAGCACGATGTCGGGCACCAGGCTGTGGCCGATCGCCACGCGCTTCACTTCGAAACGCGCGAGCACGTGTTGCAGGTGCGCGAGGGGGTCGGCCTCCTCGACATGTTTCGGATCTTCGGCCAACGCCATGCCGCGGTACCACGTCACGCCACTGCGCCCCAGCACCGGACGCGCCTGTCCGGGCAGCGATTTCACCTCGACATCCAGATGGCGACGCGCCACGGCGTTGGCGGCGGCGATGTCGAGCCGCGTGTCCATGAACACCTGGCTGACGCCGCCGTGCACGAACAGGTGATCGCCTACCCGCGCGATCACCGGCTTGCTGCGCAGCCACGCACCCAGCACGCTGTCCTGCGCGAACAGACGGTGGTGGCCATCCTCACCCAAGGCCCGCGCGGTGGCGACCAGGTGACGTGGCCAGTACTTGGTGCGGCCTGCAATACCTAGCTGCTCGTGGTTCCCCAACACATAGTGCAGGCGACCGCCCGCACGCACCGCCTCATCATCCAGACGGTAGATCAGCCACAACAGCGGCACCATCTGTTTGCCACGGTCGACGAAGTCGCCGACCAGCACCACCTGCCCGTCGCCATACGACCAGTGCATGCTTTCGTCGATGACGCCCTGCGACCGCATCAGCGCGACGAACTTGTCGAACTCACCCTCCATGTCCGACACCATCAGCAGGCGCGATGGATTTCCGGGGTGGTCGCCGTTGACTGGCGGGGGTGTCGGACGCAGCGTGACGTCGAAGCGCGTCCGGGCCGGGTTGTCCACCTGCACGGTCAGCACGGGGAGCGGGGTGGCCGGCAGGTGACGTGTCTGCAACCGCCAGGCCCCGCCTTCCAGCACGGTATCGACGACGTCATAACCGGCGGCCGTAGTGAACACGTGCGGACCATCCAGCGCGAGCGCCGGCTTCTCCAGCACCTGGAAACGCGAGCGTTCCACGTCCCAGCCGAATGCGATGTTGCCGTACGAATCCCTGATGCGATAGCCGCCGAACACCGCCGCAGCCAGCAGCGCCAGCAGTGACACCAGCAGAAACACGCCTGTTCGTTTTAGCCACGTGCGCATGCGCCCTCCTGTTCGCGCCACCGTAGCAGACGATGGGCAGGGCCATGGATCCGGACGTTACCCCGGGGCCGTCCAGCCCGCATCGGCGCGCGTCAGGCGCGCTGCACCGTCAGCACGGTCGTGGTGCCCTGGTTGTCACTGCATTGCGTGACGGCCAATACCTGCGCATCGCCATCGAACACGCTGCCGGTATTGCGCAGTTCGACCGTGTCGCCCGGCATGGCAGTCAGCCAGCCCGGCACGCTTACCTCGCCACGCATGACGGGCCGTTCCGTAGACCCGGACAGCGTTTCACGCGCGATGCCTTCGGCCTGCTCGCTCAACGCCAGGGCACTGATCTGGCTACCGAAGGAGAGTGGGACGCGCGCGCGGCTGGCGAAGTCCGCCACTTCCGTGGTGCCCTCGCAGGCGATCCACACCTGCGGCGCGCTCCCTTCCGTCACCTGCAGGCCGCGACGGTCGACCACGCCGGTGAACAGCGACCGGGGTTGTCCGTCGTCGCCCGCATCCGCGATGTCCACGCCCGTGCCCAGGGGAATCGTACTCAAGGCGAGGGTCAGGTCGCCGCTCTCCTGTTCCGCGAGCGAATGCACGAACGACAGCTTCGCGTGCGGCCTGGCGCCGTCATGGTGCTCGCAGGTCAGCAACACCAGCGACGCCCGCAGGTGCGGATAGTCGACGCCGCCCACGTGCAGGCGAAGTCGGCGATGGAACAGGCTGGCATCGATCAGGGAGGGCATGGGAATCGCAAGCGTCGGTGGAAGGGCGCGCGCTCTGGCAGACCGGTGCGTGCACCCGTGCCAGCCGCAGGGCGACGCCGCTCTGCTTGAAGCGCGCGTGGCGGGATCGAACCGTTCCCGGAGACGGGATCAACCGACCCCGTGCCGTTCGCGGATCACCTGCAGACGCTCACGGTAATAGAGCGCGTCGGCGGCCACCTTCGGCGGGTTCTCGGCCAGCCAGTCCTGGGCTTCGCGCAGGAGCGCGGCCTTGTCCGCATCGGGGGCCTCCAGCGCGGTGTCCACGCGGTCCAGCTGCAGGATGACGTCTTCACGGGTGGGTTGGGTCATGGCGCTTCCTCAGTGGGCAGGCGCCCATCGTAGGCAGCGGAATGTGTGGCCGGCGTCATGGCGCTGGACGCCACGCGCATCGAACGGGCGTTAGCCGCCCTGCCCCAGCCGCCACGGATGGCTGTAGATCACATGCCTGCCCGGGCGCACGAACCCGGCAAGCGTCAGCCCGCAACGCTGCGCCAGGTCCATGGCCAGCGCGGTGGGTGCCGAAATCGCGGCCAGCAATGGGAAACCGGCGATTGCCGCCTTGCTGACCATTTCGTAGCTGGCGCGGCTGGTGATCACGGCGAACCCGTCACGGGCGTCGATATCTTGCCGCTGCAGCGCACCGATCAGCTTGTCCAGCGCATTGTGGCGCCCCACGTCCTCCCGCACCTCCACCAGGCGGCCGTCTGCGCGTGCCCACGCAGCCGCGTGGTGCGCCCCGGTCGCGGCGTTCAATGGCTGGCGACGCTGCAATTCCTGCAATGCCCCCTCGAGTGCCGTCACGTCGATGACCGGTCCCCTGCCGACCGGTGCGGGCTGCCTGAGCACGTCCTCCAGCATCCGGTTGCCGCAGAGGCCGCAGCCACTGCGGCCGGGCAGCGCGCGATCCGCGCGTGACGCCACCTCGACCGGCAGCGGATGGCGCGTCCGGATATCCAGTCGAATGCCTTCCAGCAAGGGCTGCGTATCAACCGCGAGGATCTCGCCAGGCATCACGCCCACTTCGGTCAGCGAGAACCCGGAAGCGAAATCGTCCAGGTCACCGGGCGACAGCATCATCACCGCGAACGGCTCGCCGTTGTAATGCACGGCCACTGGCACTTCCTCGGCCAGCCGGTCCTGCGCCTCGGTCGCCTTGCCCTCCGTGACCTGGATGACGGCACGGTGTGCCAGGCCGCTGGCGGTCGCGTCGCTATGGGCTGCCATCGCCCGCATCATCGCGCAGGGCGCTCACGGTCACCGGAATCGACTTGTAAGCGGGCGTGCCCGATGCCGGATCGTGGCTGTCCAGGGGCACCAGGCGATTGCCTTCCGGGTAGTACATGGCCGCCGAGCCGCGCGGCAGGTCATACGCGACCGCGATGAAGCCGCGCACGCGGCGCGCCGGCGCATCGTGGCCCGTCGGCATGCATGAGACGACATCGATGCGATCGCCGTGGACGATGCCACGCGCCTGCATGTCATCCGCATTCATGAACACCACGTCGCGCCGGCCACGGATGCCGCGGTAGCGGTCGTCGAACCCGTAGATGGTGGTGTTGTACTGGTCGTGCGAACGGATCGTCGTCAGGGTCAGCTGGTCCGCACGCGCGTTCTCCGGATCCTCGTTGAGCCCGGGTGCCACCAGGAAGCGGGCCTTCCTGCCCGGCCCGCCCCAGTCGCGCTGCGAGGCGCCCACGTACAGGCGGAAGCCGCCGGGTTCGCGCACGCGCCGGTTGAAATCCTTGAAGAGCGGGAACACCGCTTCGATGTCGTCACGGATGCGGTCGTAGTCGGCCACCAGGCCCTGCCAGTCCACCTTCGTGTGTGGCAGCGTCGCCATTGCCATGCCGGCGACGATGGCGGGTTCGGACAGCAGGTGCTCCGATGCCGGCGTAAGTCCCCCTTGCGAGGCATGCACCATCGACATCGAATCCTCCACCGTCACCGACTGCAGCCCGCCCGCCTGCACGTCGCGCTCGGTGCGGCCCAGGCAAGGCAGCAGGAAGGCCTGTCGCGCCGGGATCAGGTGCGAGCGGTTCAACTTGGTGGCGATGTGCACCGCCAGATCGAGGTTGCGCATCGCCGGCAGCGTGGTCTCCGGGTCGGACATCGCCACCGCCAGGTTGCCGCCCAGGCAGACCAGCGCCTTCGACCGGCCATCGCGGATCGCACGCACGGCCTCGACGGCGTCGTGGCCGTGCGTCAACGGAAACTCGAATCCGTATTTCCGTTTGATCGCATCGACCAGCGCCTGGGTCGGCTTCTCGGTGATGCCCACGGTGCGGTCGCCCTGGACGTTGGAGTGGCCGCGGATCGGCGCGATGCCCGCGCCCTGCCGGCCGATGTTCCCGCGCAACAGCATCAGGTTGGCCATCTGCTGCACGTTCTGCACGCCGAAGCGATGCTGCGTCATGCCCATGCCGTAGCACAGGATCACGCGGTCGGCGGCGGCGTAGATGCGAGCGGCGGCCTCGATGTCCTCGCGCGGCAGGCCGGACTTCTCCACCACGTCCTCCCACCGCGTGCGCGCAAGGTCTTCGCGCAGGGCGCCCAGGCCCTCGGTGTGTTCGGCGATGAAGGCATGGTCCAGCACGCCGGCGCCACCCGCGGCGAGGTCGGCGGCATCGGCCTCCAGCAGCCATTTCATCATGCCTTTCAGCAGCGCCAGGTCACCGCCGATCTTCACCTGGTAGTACGTCTGCGCGATCGGCGTGGACGTATTGGTGAGCATCTCCGCGGCATGCTGCGGCGAGGTGAAGCGCTCGAGGCCGCGCTCGCGCAGCGGGTTCACCGCGACGATGGGGACGCCGCGCCGCGACACCTCGCGCAACGTGCCCAGCATGCGCGGATGATTGGTGCCCGGATTGTGGCCGAAGCTGAAAAGCGCATCGCAATGGTCGAAGTCGTCCAGCGTCACCGTGCCCTTGCCGACGCCGATGGAATCGGGCAGTCCCACGCTGGTGGCTTCATGGCACATGTTGGAGCAGTCGGGGAAATTGTTGGTGCCGTACTCGCGCACCATCAGCTGGTACAGGAACGCAGCCTCGTTGGAGGTACGGCCCGACGTGTAGAACTCCGCCATGTCCGGGTGTGGCAGCGCGCGCAGGGCATCGCCGATGCGCGCGAAGGCGTCATCCCAGCTGATGGGCTGGTAACGGTCGGTCGCCGCGTCGTAGGCCATCGGATGGGTCAGCCTGCCTTCGGCTTCCAACGCATGGTCGCTCCACTCCCACAGTTCCGACAGCGTGTGCGCGGCGAACAGGGCCGGCGTGGCGCGCTTGCCGGTGGCTTCCCACGTCACTGCCTTGGCGCCGTTCTCGCAGAATTCGAAGGAAGACGTGTGCCGCGGATCCGGCCATGCACAACCCGGGCAATCGAAACCGGCCGGCTGGTTGACCCGGCGCAGCGCCGCGGTTTCGCGACCCACCGCCATCTGGCCCTTCACCGCACGCGCCACCGCTGCCAACGCACCCCATCCCCCCGCCGCACCGTCGTACTCATCGACCCCGGGAATCTTGCGCTCGCTCATCGGGATCTCCTGCAACATGCCTGGCGATGGTGGCCAGGTGACGAGGATACTCCACGGCCTGCATGTCGGGCCCGAGTGTGCTCAACGGTCATCGAGCTGGCGGCCACGGAAGCAGTCGCCCGGCATCGGGACACCGCGCTGTTCGCAGGCGATGCCTGAAGGTCGCGTCACGCCGCCCTGGGATCAGGCGGCGTGCTCCGTCTGCTGCTGCAGGATCTGCCGCACTTCATCCAGCGATGGCATCGCGGCAAACGCACCCTTGCGCGTCACCGCCAGGGCACCCACGGCGGCGCCGAAGCGGATGGCATCCTCCATGTCGCCCGTGTTCTGGCAGAAGGTGGCGAAGCCCCGCCCATCCCCGCCACGCTCGCCCAACCGGAACAGCAGTCCTCCGACGAAGGCATCGCCGGCCGCCGTGGTGTCGCGCACTTCCACCCGGAAGCCCTGCACCTGGCCGGCGGCCTGACGCGTGAACCATCGGATCGGCGCCGCGCCATCGGTGATGATCAGCCAGTGCGCCGCGCCGCCGAGGATGCGGCTCCGCACGGCGGCCTCGCCTTCGGCGCCACCACCCAGCGGCTGCGCCAGGTAATCCATTTCTTCCTGCGACAGCTTTACAAGGTCTGCCGCCAGCAAGGCCTGCCACAGGCGCGGCGCCGGATCCACGTCGGCCGGCCACAGGGCGGGGCGCAGGTTGAGGTCCAGGCTGACCATGGCGCCGGCACCGCGTGCGCGCGCCATGCCGTCAAGGGTCGCCTCGGCGATGGCCGCTTCCGTCAGGCTGTTGGAACAGACGTGGAAACTGCCGGTGCCACCGAAGCAGGCCGGCAGGAAGTGCGCGCTGCGGAACAGCAGGTCCGCGGCGGGCGGCCGGTAGAAGCTGAAGCTGCGTTCGCCCTGTTCGTCCAGCGCGACGAAGGCCAACGCGGTCTTGGCGGCGCTGGTGCGCACGATGCAGTCGGTGGCGACACCGGCGGAGATGAAACTCTGCAGCAGGAAGTCACCGAACATGTCGTGGCCCAGCATGCCGGCGAAATGCGTATCGGCACCGAGCCGTGCGGCGGCCACGGCCACGTTGGCCGGCGCGCCGCCGGCGTACTGAAGGAACGCGCGCGGCGTGTCGGGTGTGGCCGGAGGCTGCGCCAGCAGATCGATCAGGGCTTCGCCGAAACAGACGATCTTCGACATTTTCCTACGCTCCCTGCGCCTGCGTGGCCCGTGCCGGGTAGGAACCCGACAGGCCGTAGAACACGATGTAGCCGTAACACAATAGCGGCAGCAGGAATGACCCCTGCACGCCGATGCCATCGGCGAGCAGGCCCTGCAGGTAAGGCACCACCGCACCGCCCACGATGGCCATGATCAGCAGGCTGGACGCCTTGTTGGTCAGCGGCCCCAGACGCTCGATGCTGAGGGCGAAGATGGTCGGGAACATGATCGAGTTGAACAGGCCCACCGCGACCACGCTGTACAGCGAGAGCGCGCCGCTGCCCAGCAGCGTCGCTGCCAGCAGCGCCACGTTGACCACGGCGAAGAGGGCCAGCAGTTTGCGGGGCGGGAACCGGACCATGATCGCCGAACCGGCGAAGCGCCCGACCATCGCCAGCGTCCAGTACGCCGCCACGTAGCGCGATGCCTCCTGTTCGCTGAAACCACCGATGGCCGGCATCGACAGGTAATTGACCAGGAAGCTGCCGATGGCCACTTCCGCGCCGACATAGAAGAAGATGGCCAACACGCCGAACCGCACATGGCGATGGCGCAGCACGTCACCCAGCGTATGCCGGACAGGCCCGGCCTGCCCGGTGGCCTCGCTCAGCGCGGGCAGGCGGAACAGGAACACGAACAGGGCCAGCAGGAACAGCACCACCGCCAGCCCGACATAGGGCCCCTGTACCGCCTGCGCTTCCTGCGCGCGGTAGGCGACCTGTTCGGCAACCGGCAACACCGCGATCTGTTCGGCGCTCTTCACCGTGTTGCCGAGGATCAGCATGCCGCCGGCCAAGGGCGCGATGGCGGTGCCCAGTGAGTTCAACGCCTGCGCGAGCGTCAGGCGGCTGGAACTTGTCTGCTCCGGACCCAACAGCGCCACATAGGGATTGGCCGCCACCTGCAGCACTGTGATGCCGGTGGCCAGCACGAACAACGCGCCCAGGAAGGCTTCGTACACGCGCAGTTCCGCCGCCGGCCAGAAGCCCAGTGCGCCCACACCGGCGATGGCCAGGCCCGCGACGATGCCTTTCTTGTAGCCCAGGTGCGCGACCAGTCGGCCCGCCGGCAGCGACATCAGGAAGTACGCGCCGAAGAAGGTGAACTGCACCAGCATCGCGCGCGCGAAATTCAGTTCGAACACCGCTTTCAGGTGCGGGATCAGGATGTCGTTCAGGCAGGTCAGGAAACCCCACATGAAGAAGATCGTGGTCACCACGGCCAAGGCCGCGCGTGGCGTGACCGCCGAGGCGGACCGGTGGGTGGTCACGGATGGCGGGGATGATGCGATCGGCATGCGGTCGTGGACCTCAACGGGTGGATGAGAAAAGCGGAAGGGGAAGCATCATGCGCGCGGCACGCCGCTGCTTTCGCGGATGCACAGGCGCACCGGTGCGATCACGCGCGTGGGCGCGGCATCGGGATCGGCCACGCGCTGCAGCAACAGGCGTGCCGCCTGCCGGCCGCGCTCGCGCGGATCGACCGACAGCGTGGTCAGCGGCGGCGTGGTCATCGCCGCTTCCGGAATGTCGTCGAAGCCTGTCACGGCGAAGCCCCGCCCCGGCTGGATGCCGCGTGAAGCCAGGCCCAGCATCAGGCCCAGCGCCACCGTGTCGTTGTAGCAGACCGCCGCCGTGGGGCTGGCGCGTTCGCCGAACAGCGCACCGGTGCGCGTGGCCGCTTCCAGCCGGTTGGGTGCCGACTCGATCAGCCATTGCGGCTCTACCGGCAAGCCGGCCGCCGCCATCGCCTGTGCGAAACCGGCGCGGCGTTGCCGGCACGAGCTGGAGTCGGCGTGCCCGCCGAAGAAGGCGATGCGGCGATGGCCAAGGCCGATCAGGTGTTCGGCGGCCATGCGTGCGCCGCGTTCGTTGTCCAGCGCAAGGAAATCCCATGCGTCCGCACCTGCCAGTTCGCGGTTGAACAGCAGCACGTGGCTGCGCGCGTCCAGCACGGTGCGCAGTTCGGCGGCATCGCTGCCTTCGGCCGGCGACAGGATCACGCCGGCAGGCGTGTGCTCCATCAGTGATGCCAGCACCGCCTGCTGGCGCTGCGGCGATTCGCCGGTGCTGCCCAGCAGGGTGACGTAGCCCTGTCCGCCCAGCGCCTCGTCCACGCCCGCGGCGAATTCCGCGAAGAACGGGTTGGACAGATCGTTGATCACCAGCGCCACGCTGGACGAGGTGCGCCTGCGCAGGTTGGCCGCGCCGCGGTTGTACACGTAGCGCTGGCGCTTGAGTTCGGCCTCGACCCGGGCACGCGTATCGGCATGCACCAGGGGGCTGCCCCGCAGCACCAGCGAGACGGTCGCGCGCGAGACGCCGATGGCGTTGGCGATATCGGTGACCGTGACCACGCGCTGGCTGTCGCGCTTGCGCTCCGGCGCGGGCGCTTTTGCTTCGCGGGTCTTTTTCGCCGCCTTGCCCGCCGGCTTGGCGGTCCGCGACGTGCCGGACTTGGCCTTGCCGGTGGCGCTGGCGCGAGGAGGACGCTTCTGGCTCATCTGGATCGATCCATTCCCGTGAAGGCGCCCAGCGTAAACCATTGCGCCAGCACGCAAGCCGGGGCGGCACGCAGACTCATCGACCCACCGCGGGCGGCGTGGCCGCATCCGCGGCGCAGGGGGATGCGGGGAGGTCGTCCGGTCGCGTGCCCCATCCCTGCTGAGGTGGCGTACCGGTCAGCTCCACGTGCAGGCGACCGCCCTGCTGCAGGCTTTCCCAATCCAGCCACACCGAGGGATGCGCACGGCCCCGCAACGACACATGGCTGATGTACTGCAGTTTGTTGCCTTCCGCCTGCGGTGCATCGATGCGCAGCGTGCGGCCCTGCCCCAGATCTATGTCGATGCGGGCGAAGCGCGGAGGATGCAGCACGAACTGGCCCGTGCCCGGCACCACGGGATACAGGCCCATCGCGCTGAACAGGTACCACGCCGACATCGTGCCCAGGTCGTCGTTGCCGGTGACGCCGTTGGGCGCGTTGGTGAACAGGCGTTGCGCCGCATGCAGCACCGTGGCGGTCTTCCACGGCTGGCCGATCAGCGTGTACATCCACGGCGCGTGCAGGTCGGGCTCGTTGTTGGGGTTGTAGCGGAACTGGTTGTAGTAGCTGTAAGGCCCCACCACCCATTCCTTGCGTGCGGCACCGGCCGGATCGGCCAGCAGCGCGTCGTAGGCGAAGAAGGCATCCAGGCGACGCCCGGCCTGGTCGCGCCCGTGCATGGCCTCGACCAACCCGGTCACGTCCTGCTGCGCCAGCCACTGGTACTGCCAGGCCGTCCCCTCGTGGAAACCGTGGTGCGAGCGCGGGCCGTAGTGGCCATCCGCCGGCGTGTACCACTGTCCGTCTTCGGTGCGCGGACGCGGGAAGCCATTGAAGCCGGCTTCCCCGTCGCGGATGTCCGCATCCCAGAGCGTGCGCCAGTTGCGGCCACGCCGCTTGAGCACGGCCGCGTCATCGCCATGACCCAGCGCGTCGGCCATCAGCGACAGCGAGCAGTCGGCCAGCGCGTACTCCAGCGTGGCCGAGCCCCCGTGGTGCGGATCCACGTCCATCCCCTTCGACGGGAACGCGCGGTCGTACTGCACGAAGCCGTGCTGGAGATAGTGGGGATTGCCGGAGCGGCCGGCATGCCGCGAGTTCAACGGCGGCACGCCGAACGCGTTCTCGCGCAGCGCGGCATACGCATCCGCTTCGCGCCCCTTGAGGGCGCCGAAACGCCACAGGTCGACGAGGAACGGGGTCACCGGGTCGCCCGTCATGATGTTCGTTTCGAAGCTGGCGTAGCCCCAGCGCGGCAGCCAGCCGCCCTGTTCACGGATGGCCAGCAACGAGCGCCCGATGTCGGCCGCGCGTTGCGGACGCAGCAGCGCGACCAGCTGGTTCTGCGAGCGGTAGGTGTCCCACAGCGAGAAGTACTCGTAGTAGGTCCAGCCATCGGCGCGGTGGATGCGATCGTCGTAGCCGCGGTAGCGCCCATCGGCATCGCTGCCGGTCAGCGGCTGCAGCAGCGCGTGGTACAGCGCGGTGTAGAACACGGCACGGTCGTCGGCGCTGCCGCCCCGGATGCGCACGCTGGCCAGTTCCTTGTCCCATGCCGACTGCGCGCGCTCGCGCATCGCGTCGAAGCCGAGCAGCCGCCCGCCCTTCATCCCTTCGCTGCGCAGGTTGTTCCGTGCGCCCTCGGCATCGACATGCGAGATGGCCGAGATGGCGGTGACGGAAGGATTGCCGCCCAGGTCGAACGTCAGCCAGGCGCCGTTGGGCTTGCCCTCGCCTTCCATGCTGTGGCGTGCGCCCGCCACGCCGCCGGCTTCGCCCCACGTACCGAAGGCCTTGAAGGGCCGGTCGAACTCCAGGCGGAACCACGTGGTGTACTGGTGGCCGCCGCAGAAACTCTTGGTGACCAGCTTGCCTTCCACCACGCGGTCGCCCACGACGTTGACAAGGCTGCCGGTCACCGTATGGCGCTCGTTCGCCTGGCCCACGTTGACGAGCACGTGGCCTTCGCCGCGGCTGGAAAAGGTGTAGCGCTCGGCGGCGGCGTGGGTCAGCGCGGTGGTCTCGGCATCGATGCCGCCGTAGTCGGTCAGGCGGACCTTGTAATAGCCGGCCTGCCCGTTCTCGCCGTCATGCCGGTAGCGCGAACCGTAGCGCTTGTGATCGAACGTCTTGGCGTCGCCCGTGTCGAAGTCACCGCCCGCACCGATGCGACCGGTGACCGGCAGCACGGAGACCTGTCCCCCCTGCTCCCAGCAGCCCGCGCCGGAAACGAACGAGTGGCCAAAGCCGCGGATCTGCGGGTCGTCATAGCGCCAACCCGAGTAGTGCGAGCCGATCGGGCTGACCTGGATCTGGCCGAAGGGCGCGGAGGCACCCGGAAAGGTGTTGCCGTCGTCCTTGCTGCCGATGAAGGTATTGACCTCGGCAGCCAGCCTTGCCGGCGCCGCATCGGCCACCGCGGTACTCAGTGCCAGCAGCAGGGACAGTGCCCCGAACATGGCGTTGATCGTTTTGTTCTTCATCTGCTCACGGGTCATCGTTCGTCACCAGGGCGGGCATGGGCGTGTCGGCTGCACCTCGCTGCATTGGCTGCACGTGTCGACGTGCGGACGGCGGCGAGGCAGGCGGCGTCCATGCCGCCGCCCACGATTGGAAAGGTGGCCCGGCCGTAACCGGGCCGTCAGCCCCGCGCCGCCTGTTGGCCAGGCGAGAGAGGCGCGGAGCGAACGCGTGCACGTGGAGCCGGTTGGCCAGCCGCTCCCCGTACTCATTCCCACGGAATCCATGATGTGCCGTCCACGGGGGCTGCGGAATGAACCCCTCGTGCAGGGGGACACGAGGGGTGGTGCACATCAGAACTTGTACGTCAGACCCATGTACGCCACGCGGCCCGCGTAGCCATTGGTGTAGAAGCGGTCCTGGGTGTCGTTGCCCAGATGGGCGCGCGTTTCTTCCTCGGTCAGGTTCAGTATCGAAGCGCTGATGCTGAAGGCCGGCGTGAAGTTGTAGGCCGCGTTCAGGTCGATCTGGTAGTACGGCTCCTCGTAGACGTTCAGGCCGTTGACCAGGCCCTGCACCGTCTCACCGCGACGGTTGTAGGAGGCACGCAGCAGCAACTTCTCCGCTTCGTAGAACACGGTGAAGTTGGTCTGGTTCTTGGCACTGCCGACCAACGGCGACTCGCCCAGCTCGGTACCGTCACCCAGGGTGATCGCCGCTTCGTTGGTATCGTTGTAGGTGTAGTTGAACTGGAAGCCGAGGCCGAAATCCAGCGTGTGCTGCGCATACAGTTCGACGCCCTGCGACACCGCGTCGCGGCCGCCGGCATCCGTCGAATAGTTCTGCACGGTCACGGTCTGGCCGTTGATGACCATCTCCACGTCGGCGATGACCGGTACGGCAAAGTTGCTGACGTCCTTGCGGAACAGGCCGACGCCCACCACCGAACCGGGCTGGAAATACCACTCCAGGCCCACGTCATACTGGTTGGCCTCGTACGCTTCCAGTCGCTTGTTGCTGCCCGAACCGTACCAGCCCAGTTCGCCCGCACCACCGGTCAGGCGGCGGTCGTCGACATATTCCTGGCTGAAGTAGTTCAGGCTGCCGGGGGCGGCGATGTCGCTGTAGCTCGGACGCGAGATCACCTTGGCGGCCGCCGCACGCAGCACCAGGTTGTCGGTCAGGTCATACGCCAGGTTGAAGCTGGGCAGTATGTCGGTGTAGCTGCGGTCGAGCGCGTTGACTTCATACGTTTCCGGTCGTCCCACCCGGTCGGTCAGCCTCCAGTACCCTTCACTGCCGCAGTACGTACCCGTGGGTGCCCCGGTGGGGACGGCAGCGCCCTGCAGGCACGCGAGCGGGTTGCCGGCGGCATCGTCGAAGAAGTAGTCGTTGTAGGACGTGACCTTGTCCGTCGAGTCGGCATGCTGGCTGGTGCCCACGATGCGTACGCCGATGTTGCCGCGCAGGCGCTCGGTGCGGAAGTTGGCCTGCAGGTAGGTCGAATAGATTTCTTCATCGACGTTGTAGACGAAGTTGTCTTCCTCGCGGGTCTGCATCGGGCCGTACGTGCTGTTGAGATAGGCGATGTAGGCCGGGTAGTTGATGGCCGGATAGGCGCTGGCGTTGATGCCGCCGGCCAGGTTGCCCAACGGATAGAGGAAGTCCGGCGAGAACTGGGTGGCGATGCTGTTGCAGCCGCCGTTCCAGTAGCGGTTTTCGTAGTCGCTCGGGTCGGTGCCCGGGCACGCCCAGTAACTGTTGCCGGTGCTGCGGTGGATGCCGCCATCGCGACCCTTGACCCCGAACTGGATCGACTCCAGGAACTTGCCGTCGTTGTACCAGGTGGTATCGATCTGCACGTACTTCTGTTCGGTGCTGTTGCGGGTCCACGACGAACCGGTCGAACCGAGGTCGACCTGCAGGATGCCATTCCGCAGGTTCTCCATCAGTTCCGGCGAGAACGTCATCGTCGGCGTGCCGGTCAGATCCCACGAACTGGCGAAGTTGCCGTTCGTCCAGCTGCCGTCCGCATTCTGGCGGCGTGGCTTGAGGGGCACCGCGAACTGCAGTTCGGGGCCGCCCTTGGCCCAGGTACGGCCGCCCTTGATGGAGATGTCCATCGACTCTCCCCGCCATTCGGCCGCGAAGTCGGCGGTCTGCGACAACGATTCCTCGATGTTGTAGCTGCCAGTGATCTGCGGGGTCGGCACGGTGCAGTCGTCCGAGCCCCAGCCGCCCGGCGCCATGCCTGCGGCAGCGGCCTCGGCCTCACTGCAGTAGTAGGTCTTGCCCGGGTGCAGGCTGTAGTCCGCGCCGGTCACGATGGTGCCGCTGGGGTCGAAGTGCAGGCGGTCGAGCAGGCGGCCGCCGCGCCAGTTGCCGTCGCCGTAGTAGCGGGCGATGTTCCACTCCGGCACCTTCAGGGTGTTGGTCCGGGAATCCTGCGACAGGTCGAAGCGGAAGTAGTTCGCCGTCAGCGTCAGGTTGTCGATCGGCTTGAACTGCAGCGTGAACTGTCCGCCCTTGCGCTCACGCTCTTCTTCCTTGACGTTCAGATTGACCGAGGTCGGCATCATGAAGCCGGTGTAGTACTGGCCGTTCTGGTCCCAGAAGCCGGTGCCGCCCCACCAGTTCGAATTGAAGTCGGAAGGTTGCCCGTTGACGTCGACTGCCGTGCCGCCTTCATCGCGGCCGTACCACTGCCAGCCCTCGGTGCTGGCACCCATGGTGCGCGTGGTGCGCTTCTGCTGGGTGTATCCGACGAAGACGCCGAAACGGTCGTCCTTGTCGTGCCAGGAATACGAGCCGGAGAACTGGCCGTCGGTCTTCTTGGTGGTATCGGCCCAGGTGCCGTCGATCGAAACGAAGCCGCTGTTCGATTCCAGTTCCAGCGGCCGGCGCGTGTGCAGGATCACGGTGCCGCCGACCCCGCCCTCATCGATGCGCGCTTCCGGCGTCTTGAACAGCTCGGCGCTGGACAGCATGTTCGAAGGCAGCAGCATGTAGTTGAACGAACGGGTCGGGTCGCCATTGGACTCGGCCGTGGCGATGTAGTTGCCGTTGAGCTGGGTGAGGGTCAGTTCGGAAGACAGGCCGCGGACGCTGACATTCTTTCCCTCGCCGCCGTCGCGGGTCACGATGACGCCCGGCACGCGCTGCAGCGCATCGGCCACGTTCTTGTCGGGGAACTTGCCCACGTCCTCGGCGGTGACCACCTCGACGATGGCGTTGGCGTTGCGCTTCTGGTCCAGGCTCTTTTCGATCGAATAGCGGTATCCGGTCACCGAAACCTGGTCGAGGTCCGTGGCGGCGGGCGCTTCCTGCGTGGTCGCCTGCTGCGCCAGCGCGATGCCCGGCAGGGCAGCGGCGGTCGCCAATGCGACGGCAATCGCCGTGGATAAGGAATTGCGGATGCGTACGTGTGGCGTGCCTTTCATTTCAATCACCCTCTCCCAAGATTGATTAGCTGCTGACGCAAGAATATTTGGATCGATCTAAAATTTCGTTCCATGAAGCTGCTTTCGATGGAGGGCGGTACGCCCGCAACCTCGGGCAAGCGCGTCCTTTCTCCCCGCCTCCTCTCCCGCTTGCCCACCACCCCGGGAATTAGATCGTTCTAATTCCCGTCGCGGGAATAATTACCATAATGTTTCAGTGCACGCATGTTGCCGCGCAGCATCCCTTTCACCCCACGGCAGGGCGCGGACGGTGGAACGGTCCTTTCGCGCCCCGAATTGCTGTCCGCCCTCCTCGTGGCGAGACCGTGGGCGGCGCGGCGGACGTTCACGGCCGAGCGGCCAGCAGTTCCAGTTCGGCGATGTCGATCACCTCGCCGTTCGTGAACTGCAACCGGTACTCGCGGTAGTTCCCGGGCTTGCCGATACGGAACGGGCGCAGCTGCCGCGTCCACTGGAAGTCCTCGGCACGCCGTTGGTCCAGCGTCGTCCAGGCACCCGTCGTGTTGCGTCCCTGCAGACTCCAGCCGAGTCCGGCCAACGGCGCGCCACCACTGGTGATGGTGTAGTGACTTGCGCGGGTGGCTTCGCTAAAGCGGACATCCACCAACGCCCGTGGCGGCAGTGGCAGCGAGGTGGTGGCATCGTCGTCGAACACGGCCGACGGCGTCTGCCCCGCCAGCGCGACGGACTCCGCGTTGCGCAATGCATCCGCCATCCCTGCGGGAGCAATTCCCTTCCCGGTCATCGAAGGGGGAAGCGCATCGGACCCGCTTCCCCACGTGGATGGCGTGCTGCCCATGACGAATTCCAGGACGCCGCCATTGGCGATGTCGTCATGCCGCAGCCAGGCACGGTCCCACGGATGACCGTTGAGCTTCAGCGACTGCACATAGACGTTGCGGTCGTCGTTGCCGTGCGCGATGACAGTGAGCGTATGCCCGTTCTCAAGCTTCACGTCGACCCGCTTGAACGCGGGCGATCCGATGACGTACTCCGGCGCGCCCATCCGCAATGGATACAGCCCCAGCATGCCGAACAGGTACCACGCCGACATCTCGCCATTGTCCTCGTCGCCTGGATAACCCTGGCCGATGTCGCTTCCCAGGTAAAGCCGGCGCAGCACGTCACGGGTGATGCGCTGCGTCTTCCACGGCTCGCCCGCGGCGGCATACAGCCAGGGAATGTGGTGCGAAGGCTGGTTGCTGTGCGCGTACATGCCCACCCGCACGTCACGCGCTTCTGTCATCTCGTGGATGACGTTGCCGTAGGTGCCTGCGAACTCGCGGCCTGCGGTTTCCGGCGTGGCGAAGAACGTGTCAAGCCGGTCCGCCAGCGCCTTTTCTCCGCCCAGCAGCGTTGCCAGCCCAGCGACGTCATGCGGTACGGTGAAAGCGAACGTCCATGCATTGGCCTCGGTGTAGTCGCCGCCCCACACGCGCGGATCGAAGTCCGCTGCCGGCTGCCCCCAAGCACCCTTCGCGTCTCGCCCGCGGAAGAAGCGGGTTGCGGGGTCGAACAAGTGGGCATAGTCGCTGGCGCGGGCCTGGAAGTATTCGGCCTCCTCGCGATAGCGCCGCGCGCGCGCCGGGTCATCCTCGGCGTCGGCCAATGCCCGGCCGAACTGGGCCAGGCCGAAGTCGTTGATCGCACCTTCCAGGGTCCACGACAGGCCCTCGTGCACGGCGTTGTCCGCGTAGCCGCGATACATCGAATGTGCGAGTCCCTTGCGCCCGACGTTGGACACGGGGGCGACGACCGTGCCGTTGCGCAGCGCCGCCTCGTAGGCTTCGGCGGCTTCGAAGCCCCGCACGCCCTTGAGCCAGGCGTCGGTGAACGCGACATCGGAGCTGGTGCCGACCATCAGGTCCGCATAACCCGGTGACGACCAGCGGGCGATCCAGCCGCCGTCGCGGTACTGCTGCAGGAAGCCGTCGATCATGTCGCCCGCGCGTCCCGGCGCGAACAGCGCGTACGCGGGCCAGCTGGTGCGGAACGTGTCCCAGAAGCCGTTGTTGACGTAGATCCTGCCGGTACGGATCGGCGCGGACGTGCGTAGTGCGTCGCCGCCGGCATTGTCCTTCGACCAGCTGTTCTGGTCGGCGTGCCGCCAGTCGGGCTGTTCGACGCTGCCGACGTTCTCATGCGCGACGTTGGGGTAAAGGAACAGGCGGTAGAGATTGGAGTAGACGGTCGTCAGCTGGTCTTCGCTCGCGCCGTCCACCGTCACCCGCCCGAGCAGCGCATCCCATGCCGCCTGCGCACGTTCGCGCACGTCGTCAAAGCCTGCCGTGCCGATTTCCTGTTCCAGGTTGCGTCGCGCCTGTTCCACCGAGATCAGCGACGTGGCGATGCGCATGTTCACTTCATCGCCATCGCCACGCGCGAACTTGACGTAGTGCGTGGGGCGTCCGGTCTGGATGGCACCGCTGCCGGCCCAGGCTTGGTCGAAGACCGCGTAGACGAACATACGGGTGGCGCCATTGGACAGGCCGCTGCGGGTCTCGGTGTACCCGTGCAGCGTCTGCGTGCCGGGATCCAGCGTCAGGCCGGCGCGTGCATCGACGTTGTCGAACAGGAGGTTCGCATCCCCGCCTTGCGGGAAGCGGAACCGGAAGATCGCCGCGCGTTCGGTCGGCGCGATCTCGGCGCGGATGCCGTTGTCGAAGTCGACCCGGTAGGTATGCGGCCTGGCGAGCTCATTGTCGTGCGAGAACGACAGCGCCCGGCGCTCGCGATCGGCTTCCGGCACGCCGCGCGTGGAGGATGGCATGACCTGGAAGGTCTGTCGGTCGCCCATCCACGGGCTCGGCTGGTGGCTGATCGACAGCGCCTGCAGGCGGGGCCGGTTGTCAGGCCCGTTGTGCTCGCTCCAGCGATAGAGCCATGCCAGCGTTCCGGCGTCGGTGACGGGCACCCAGAAATTGAAGCCATGCGGCATCGCGGTCGCGGGAATGTTGTTGCCGCGCGAGAACGTGCTGTTGGACTGCGTGCCGCGGTTGGTCAGCACCAGGTCGCTGGGGCGCCGCGCCGACGTGCGTGGCGCCTCTTCGATGGCGATGTCGTCGATCCAACCGCTCGCGCCAGCGCGCGAGCCGGGCTGCAGCTCCAGCTCGATGGCCTTGATGCGTCGCCCGTGCAGGGCAGGCAGGTCGCCCAGGCGGACCTGCTTCCGTGCCCATTGCTGGGGATACAGCGTCATGGATGCTGCCTGGCCGGCCGCACCGAGCGCGGCGCCATGCTGATCCTTCATGCCCGTGCTCGTCAGCCGCGTGCCATCGTCGAGCACCAGGTCCAGTGATACGCCGGTGGACGTGGAGACATCGCCGTCGACGATCTCCGGCAACACCATCCACGACAGCGTCGTGTCCTTGCCGATTTCGACATCGAGCGCGTACAGGCGTGTACGCCCGGCCGTATCCCCCCTGTATTGCAGCGCATGCTGACCGCTGTAGCCCATGCCGCGCTTCGCCGCGTAGGGCTGCCCGGGACCGTTGCCCACGGTAAGGCGCATGCCGCCCGTATCCGGCAACACGGGGACGGGCTGCCCAGGTTCGAAGGAGGTTGAAAAAAGCGCCTCGCGCGCGCCGGCACCGCTGGAGGCCAGCAGCAGGAGCGCGGCAAGGGCGCCGCCGGATGCACCGCGGCGGTAGGCGGCGTCAGACATCGCGGCGCAACACTGCAAGCACGTCATGGCAGGCCCCCATCGTGTGATAGTCCGTTTTCCCGGCGGGACTCTTGTCATCGTCATACTTGCGGTTCTCGCGATCGAGGATGCGGAACCACGCGCCGTGCTGATGGTCGACCATGTGGCACCAGGCGTAATCCCATAGCCGGTCGTACCACGCCCAGTACCGCGCTTCGCCGGTGGCGCGGGCCAATCGCGCCGCGCAGGCGAGTGACTCGGCCTGTACCCAGAAGTACTTGTCATCGTCGCAGATGAAATGGCGGCCATCGGGCAGTGACGGGCCCGCGATGTCCTTGCGCAGCGACTCCGGGGCGAAGCCATAGAACAGGCCGCCGAACGCCGGGTCCCATGAGGCATCCATCGAGCGGTCGAACAACTCCGCGGCGCGTGGCACCAGCCAGTCTTCGGCCTTTCCCGCATCGCGCAGGTGGCCATCGAGGATCACGAGCAGCTTGGCCCATTCGGTCTGGTGCCCGGGCTGGAAACCCCAGGGGCGGAACAGATGCCGGGGATCGTCGCGATGGTAGTCGGTGTCGACCTGCCAGTTGGCGTCGTAGTGCTCCCAGACCAGCCCTTCGGTCTGGGCCGCCTGCCGCCGCGTCATGTGGTCGGCCAGCTGCAATGCGCGCTCCAGGTAGCGGTGCTCGTGGCTGGCCTCGTAGGCAGCCAGCATGGCTTCGCACATGTGCATGTTGGCGTTCTGTCCGCGGTAGGGGCTGAACTGCCACTCGCGCGTGGCTTCGTCCCGGTACAGCCCATACTCCGGTTCCCAGTAGCGAGTCTCCAGCAGCTCCCAATGGGCGTCCATCCAGGCCCGGCACTCTTCCACGCCTGCGCGCAGCGCGATGGAATACGCCAGCAGGACGAAGGCGGCACCGTAGCAATGCTGCGTGGTGTCTTCCGGCACGCCGTCGCGCAGCGTCCAGAAGTAGCCGCCGCTCTGCGGGTCGAGATGCCGTTCGCGCAGGAAGGCAAGCCCGTGACGCACGGCCTCCATGTACACATCGCGCAGCACGGGATCTTCCTCTCCGAACTCGCGTGCCGCCGTGGCGTAGTTGAAGACGAATCGCGTGCTGCTGACCAGGTGGCGATGGGAGGCGTCGTAGACGCGCCCGTCGTCCTTGAAATAGTGGAAGAAGCCGCCCGCCGGATCGATGCAGCGCGGATGGTAGAACGCCATGGTCCTGCGGATGTGATCGCGCAGGAAGGCTTCGCTGCGGAAGTCATCGTGCATGGGAACGGACTGCGTCATGGCGTCGGAAGGCTCCGGGGAAGGGGGGAATCGGAGTGGAGCGCATCGGCCAGCGAACGTATCCGCAGGGCGCTGCGCAGGGTATCGAGGTTCGCAGCGGAGGCGATCCGCAGTGACATGCGTTCGCCGGGCAGCACTACCAGTGCATTGTCGGACAGGTCGGCGTCGACCTGGCCGAAGTCGACCCATACGGCGCGTGCCAGCGACGCGGCGGTGATATCGAGCACGTGATGGTCCCCTTCCTGCCGCAGGTGCGTGCGCAGGCCCGAATCGGGCCAGCGCATGTCCTTGGCTGCGGCGAAATGGACGACCTCGCGCGCGGCGGGTTCGCCGTCGGCGACCAGGTCGAACACCGCGACCGTCGCCGCTGGCGATGCGCCGCCCAGCAGGTCGGCATCGCTGTAGGTGGCCATGCGCGACGCCGACAGCGGTGTGATCTCGACACGCCGTGCCTCATCCCGCAGCACGCGCCCGTCCAGGGTCATGACGCGGAGGCGCAGCGTGCCGACGCGCGGCGTGGTCCGGTCGGAGATGAGGCTGACGCTGGTCCGCCCTTCCTTGCGCAGGGCGGCCACGGTCACCGGCGCGAAGAACCGGCGCGCATGGAACTGCAGCGCCTTCCAGCGCCCGAACCAGTCGATGCCCGACCACGACGCGCCGGGCCACACATCGTTGAGCTGCCAGTACAGCGAACCCATCGTGTACGGCCGGCTGGCGCGATGGTGTCGCGCCGCCAGCCCGATGCCTTCGGCCTGCATCACCTGGCTGAGGTAGACGAAATCGCCGAAGTCGCGCGGTTCGCCGAATTCCATGCGCACATAATGCAGCAGGCGCTCGTTGCCCTTGCCGGCCATGAACTTCTGGTGGGCCTCGATCACCGGCGCATCCACACGCTGCTCATCGCGCGCCGCGAAATGATCGATCGTGCGCTGCACCGGCCACGCCTGCAGGCCGTACTCCGAAATGAAGCGCGGGGTCACGTCCAGGTAGGCCGACGGCGGGCGCGCCGGATTGCCCCACACCTCCCAGTAGTGCATGTCGCCGCTGGACGGCGTGTTCGCCACCTCGGCCATGTCGTCGCTGGGCGAGCTCGGCCAGTAGGCGATCCCGCCGGCCTCTTCTTCCACGACCCTGCGCAGATCATGGCCGAACAGCTGCGCGTAGCCGTCCCAGACCCGCTGCGCGAACACAGGATCGGCTTCCTTCAGCGTCTTGCCGTGGCCCCAGTATTTCCAGGCGATCTCTTCTTCGTTGTTGCCGCACCACAGCACGATGCTGGGATGGTTGCGCAGCCGCCGCACCTGGTCGCGGGCCTCGGCCACGACGTTGGCGCGGAACGCGGGGTCAAAGGCGGGCTGCATGCCACCCCCGAACATGAAGTCCTGCCAGACCAGCAGGCCGAGTTCGTCCGCGATGTCGAAGAACGCATCGCTTTCGTAATAGCCGCCGCCCCAGTTGCGGATCATGTTCATGTTCGCGTCGACCGCCGACTGCAGCACGCGCCGCAGCTGCGCGGTGGTCACCCTGGGCTGGAACATGTCGAACGGGATCGCGTTCGCGCCCTTGGCGAAGATCGCGATGCCATTGACGGTGAAGGCAAAGCCACTGCCCTTTTTATCCTCGTCACGGCGCAGCGCGACACTGCGCAGGCCTGTGCGTTCGCCCCGCGCATCGATCACCTGCGTGCGGTCGAGCAGCTCCAGATCGAAGCGGTACAGCGGCTGTGCTCCATAGCCGGCGGGAAACCAGCGCCGTGGCCTGTCGATACCGAACGCCTGCGTAACCTGGTTGGTGCCGGCCGCCAGCGATACCTGTTGCGTTGCCACAAGCTCGCGGGCGCCATCGGGGTCGGTTCGCCAGAGACGTGCCGTGTAACGGCCCGCGCGCACCGCGTCGATCGCCGCGACCGCGGTGATGTCCGCGCGCTCTTCCGTGACGCGGTCCTGGCGCAACTGCAGGTTGTCGATCCGTGCACGGCTCCAGCTCTGCAGGCGCACCGGCTTCCAGATGCCCGCCGTGACATAGCGCGGCCCCCAGTCCCAGCCGTAGTGGTAACCCGGTTTGCGCACGAAGTTCGCGGTCATCGCGTCCTTCGGTTCGTCGCCGTAGGGCGAAGGATAGTTGCCGGCGATCCGGTGCGGCATCGCCTGCACCCGCGGCAGCAGCTTCGCGATCGGCGAGCGCAGGACCACGCGCAGTTCGTTGCTGCCCACACGCAGCCGTTGCTGCACGGGCACGCGCCATGTCCGGAACGCATTGTCGGCGTCAAGGAGTTTCTCGCCGTTGAGGAAGACTTCGGCGAAGGTATCCAGCCCTTCGAACACCAGGTCGCTGCGCGGGGCGTCGCGTGCATCGCGGGATACGTCGAACGTCGTCCTGTATTCCCAGTCGGCCAGGCCGATCCACTGCAGCCCGGCCTCCGGGGCACCCCGGTAGGGATCAGCGATCAGGCCGTTGTCGAACAGGTCCGTGTGCACGGTGCCGGGCGTCGTCGCGCGATGCCATTGCCGTGCCTGGGCGGGGCCGGCGCTGGGCGTGCCATCCGCCAGTTGCCTGAATTCCCACCCCGCATCCAGCACGCGTTCGCTTACCGGCTGCGCCATTGCCTGCACGGACGCCGCAATCAGCGCGAGAACGCAGAGCACACGCACCGACCATCCGCGGCAAGGAATGCGGCCCGCCTTGTGCATGATGAAGCGCGGCATGTGGACTCCCCGGTTGATGGTCGATGCTTGCATTGTTCGACGACGGCGCATGTGCGGCTCGCCTGCCGGCCCGTTGGCATCTTGCGAATATGCCCTGATTGGATCGATCCAATTGAATGGTTAAGATGTAGCACGCCGTGCGCGATGACGCATGCTGCTGCGCAGCAGAACGCACTCGCACGGATGGCCGGCCCGGCCCGCGATCCCTCCGCCACCTCGGGTGACCGGTCCCGCAGGCGTGTGCTAGCTTCCCCGAATTCGACCGATCCAAAAGGGTGCAGGATGGACACGCGTTACGCGACGAAGCTCTTGATGCTGGCGGGTTTCGCGGCATGCACGATGGCGGTGGCCGGCAGTGTGTCGGCGGCAACGGCGGATGTCGGCGAGGCCGCATACGAGGCGGTCGACCCCTTCATCGGCACGGGCGGCGAAGGACACACCTACCCCGGCGCCACGGTTCCGTACGGCATGGTGCAGCTCTCGCCCGACACCCGTATCCAGCCACGCAAGGATGGCTACGGCTGGGCCGCGGGCTACCGCTACGACGACACCACCATCGTCGGTTTCTCGCACACGCATTTTTCCGGCACCGGTCATTCCGACCTGGGCGACCTGCTGCTGATGCCCACCACCGGCGAACTGAAACTCGAACGCGGCGACCCCGACAAGCCCGGCAGCGGTTACACCTCGCGTTTCCGCCACGCCACCGAAACCGCGCAGCCCGGCTACTACGCCGTCACCCTGGACGACCACGACGTGCGCGTCGAACTTACCGCCAGCCCGCGCGTAGGCATGCACCGCTACCACTTCCCTGCCGGCAAGCCCGGGCATGTGGTGCTGGACCTGCGCACCAGCATGTACGACTACCCTGGCAAGGTCTTGTGGTCGCGCGTGCGCGTGCGCGCCGACGGCACGGTCACCGGCTTCCGTGAAACGCGCGGCTGGGCGCCGGGCCGCCAGCTGTATTTCGCCCTGCGCTTCTCGCAGCCGGTCACCGGCCATGCGCTGCACAACACCGAACAGGACATCCCGTACAAGGGGTTTCCGCCGCCCGGCGACAAAGACCCGCGCCAGCGCGCGCAGATCGAAGGCCGGCAGCTGGTCGCGGCATTCGACCTCGCCCCGGGCGCCGGCAAACCCGTGCTGGTCAAGGTGGCCATCTCGCCGGTCAGCGAAGACAACGCCATCGCCAACCTGGATGCCGAATCGCCCGGCTGGGATTTCGATGGCATGCGCGCCGCCGCGAGGCAGCAGTGGCGTGATGCACTCGGTGCGGTGGATGCGCAGGGCGACGCGGCGCAGCGCACCCGCTTCTACACCGCGCTTTACCACACGCTGCTCGGCCCCACGTTGTTCATGGACAGCGATGGCCGTTACCGCGGCCCCGACAATGCCGTGCACCAGGCGAAGGGCTGGACCAACTACTCCACGTTCTCCCTGTGGGACACCTATCGCGCCCTGCATCCGCTGGCCACGCTGGTGCAGCCGCCGCAGCGCACGAACGACTTCGTCAATTCCCTGCTGGCCGCGCGTCGCGAGAGTCCGTATGGCGTACTGCCGGTGTGGTCGTTCCATGGGCAGGAGACGTGGTGCATGATCGGTTACCACGCGGTGCCGGTGATCGCCGATGCCTACATGAAGGGCATCCGCGGCTACGACGCCGAGGAAGCGCTGCAGGCGATGGTGGCCAGCGCCAACTACGGGCCGTACGACGGCATCGCGCAGTACCGCGAGCTGGGCTACGTGCCCATCGACGAGGAAGGCGAAGCCGCCAGCAAGACCCTGGAATACGCCTTCGACGACTGGACCGTGGCGCAGATGGCGCGGGCGATGGGCAAGGCCGATATCGCGTCGACGTTCGAGAAACGCGCCGCCAACTGGAAGCATGCGTTTGACGTCGATAGCGGCTTCATGCGCGCGCGCAAGCGCGACGGCAGTTTCCGCACGCCGTTCGACCCCAGCGCCAGTGGCTACGGCACCGACTACACCGAAGGCAATGCGTGGCAGTACTCGTGGTACGTGCCGCAGGACGTCGCCGGCCTGGCGGCGGCGCATGGCGGCGACGATGCGCTGCTGGCGCGGCTGGACGCGGTGTTCGATGCGAAGGTGGATGCGTCCGTGTTCGCGCACATGGAGGACATCACCGGCCTGATCGGCTGGTATGCGCACGGCAACGAACCCAGCCACCACGTGGCCTACCTGTACGCCTACGCCGGCCAGCCCTGGCGCACCCAGGCACGCTTGCAGCGCATCATGGCCACGCAGTACGCGGCGCGACCGGACGGGCTGGCGGGCAATGACGACCTCGGCCAGATGTCGGCGTGGTACGTGTTCACCGCACTGGGGTTCTATCCGGTCACGCCGGGCAGCAACCAGTACATCATCGGCCGCCCCTTCCTGCCGCGCGCGACGCTGCACCTGCCCAACGGCAAGCGCTTCACCGTCGTCGCCGACGGGCTGGACGACGCGCATGGCTACGTGGGCAGCGCGAGCCTCAACGGCAAGCCGCTGACACGCGCGTACCTGACCCATGACGAGATCCTCGCCGGTGGCGAACTGCGCTTCGTGATGCAGGCCGAACCGGACACCATCTGGGCCACCGATCCCGCCCAGCGGCCGTACTCGATGTCCCGCTAGCGCGGATTCACGGCATCCAGCGTCGCGCGAAGCGCACTGACGCGCGCCGGATCGGTTTCCGACCAGTCCGGCGCCAGTCCGTGCAACGCCGGATTGTGGAAGGCCATCGAGGAAACGCGCGCCGCCTTGGCCGAGGCATGGAACTCGCGTGCACCGGTCAATGTCGCCAGCGCGGCGACATTGCCGGCATCGATGCCGGCGCCCGGCATCACCGTCACGCGGCCCGCGGCCTGGCGCACCAGGGCAGCGATGCGGTCCGCGCCTTCCATCGCCTTGCCCTGCCCGCCTGACGTCAGCACGCGCTGGCAACCCAGGGCGATCAGCTGTTCCAGCGCCTGCGCCTGGTCACGTGCCGCATCGAAGGCGCGGTGGAACGTCACCTGTAACGGCGCCGCTGCGGCGACCAGTCGTTCGCACAACGGCAGGTCGACGCCGCCATCGGCCTGCAGCGCGCCGATCACCACCCCATCGCAGCCCAGCCGTACGCACATCTCGATGTCGCGCAGCATCACCTCGGTTTCGCGCGCGTCGTAGAGGAAATCCCCCGCGCGTGGCCGCACCAGCACGAACAACGGAATCCGCATGTGTTCGCGCGCCAGCGCCAGCGTGCCGTAGGACGGCGTGGTGCCGCCGGACGACAGGCCTTCGCACAGTTCCACCCGGTCGGCGCCGGCCGCCTGCGCCGCCAGCGCGGAACCCAGCGAACCCGCGGCGATCTCGAGCGTCATCGCGTTGCGCCCGCTCATGCGTTTTCGCCGTAGACAGCCTCGGATGGCAACAACGCGTCCTGCGTCCGTGCGTCGCAGACCGCGTAGACGAACCCCTGGTGCAGCGCGAACGCACCGACTTCGCCGTGCCTGTTCAACGCCAGGAAACAGACCTGCAACGACCTGCTGGCTTGCGGCCGCTTGCGCACCACCCGCTCGATGGCTTCCCGGCACGCCTCCATCGGCGAACGACCCTGCCGCATCAGTTCCACCACCAGGAAGCTCGCCGCGTTGCGGATCATTTCCTCGCCCACGCCCGAAGCCGTGGCGGCGCCCACGTCGTTGTCCACGTAAAGGCCAGCGCCGATGATGGGGCTGTCGCCCACCCGACCGTGCAGCTTCCACGCCATGCCGCTGGTGGTACACGCCCCCGCGAGGCGCCCGTGGCGGTCGATCGCCAGCATGCCGATCGTGTCGTGGTTTTCGCGGTCGCCTGGCCGCTGCCTGCGCTCGGCATTGATCTCCGGCTTGTACTCGGCGCGCGCACGCCACTCGCGCCATGCCTGTTCCGCCTGCGGCGTCAGCAGGCGTTGTTTCTCGAAGCCCTGTTCCACCGCGAACTGCTGCGCGCCATCGCCGACCAGCATCACGTGCGGCGTTTTCTCCATCACGCGCCGCGCCACGCTGATGGGGTGGTCGATGTCCTCCAGTGCCGCCACCGCGCCACAGCGGCCATCGCCATCCATGATGCTGGCGTCCAGGGTCAGGATGCCGTCGCGATCAGGATTGCCGCAGCGGCCGACCGTGGGATTGCACAGGTCCGTCTCGGCCCAGCGGGCACCCTGTTCGACGGCATCGAGAGCACCACCACCCGCCGCCAGGACCTTCCACGCCGACTGGTTGGCCTGCACGCCGAAATCCCAGGTGGACACCACGCGCGCGCCCACCGCCGTCTCGTTCGCCGGCTGTCCCGCCAGCCGGGCGGACAATGCCAGTGCGCCTGCCGACAGCGTCGCCTGGCCAAGGAATCTTCTTCTGCCGTTCATGCCTGCTCCTCAGGTATCGGTTCGACGCGTGCCAGCCGCGCGGGCCGGGGCGTGCGCGCATGCATCGCGGCACCCACCAGTCCCAGTTGCCCATGGTCGATGCGCCACAACGGGGGTGGCGTACGCGCGCCGGTGAACTTTTCCGCATAGCGCCGTGCGAAGTCGCCCTGGTGCAGGAACGGCGCGATGTGGCGGGTCACGCCGCCGGCCAGGTAGGCCTGCCGCGCGCCAACGGTCAGCACCTGATCACCGACCAGGCTGCCAAGCCATCCGCAGAACACCTCCAGCGTCTCCCGTGCCAGCGCGTCATCGCCCTGGGCGGCGGCCTCCACCAGCGGCGCGACGTGGCGCCAGCGCGGCACGGCGCCGCGCAGGTCGGCCAGCGCGTCATACAGATGCATCAAACCGGTGCCGGACAGGACGCGTTCGTTGTCCACGTGCGGCCAGCGCCGGGACAGACGTTGCAGCACTTCGAGTTCGGTCGCGGTACCGGCGGCCAGCGCGGCGTGGCCGGCTTCGCTCAGCAACACCTCGCGCCCTTCCGCATCCAGGCACAGCGCCGCGCCCAGGCCGGTGCCCGGCCCCAGCACGAGGGCGGGCGACTGCATGCCGGGATCGCCCTGTGCGGTCAGGGGCACCAGCACGCTGCGCCGCACGCCGGGGATGGCGCGCGCGACGGCCTCGAAATCGTTGATCACCTGCAGCGACGCCAACCCGGCGTCATGCGCCGTGCGCCGTACCGACACCTCCCACGGCAGGTTGGCGTTGACCAGGCGGTCGCCGTCGAGAAATCCTGCGATGGCGACCACCGCGGACCGCACCCGCACGCCGGGCTGCAGTGCACGCAAGCGCTGCAGGTAGTCGTGCAGGATGGCGCCGAGCGAAGCGTGCTCCGCACCGCGACAGGTTTCCACGTCGTGCACGTCGATCGCACCGTCGGCGCGCGCCCAGCCCAGTCGCGCATGCGTGCCGCCCACGTCGGCCACCAGGCAGGCATCGATCAGGGACTGCGCAAACTCCATGGAAAGCTCGTCGGCGACCGCATCGGCATCGGGAAGGCCGCACTATACGATTGTCTTGGATCGGTTCAAAACCTCCGTCGCCGCACAGGGCGTCCCTGCACGCACCTGGCGAACACGCGTTCCCGGCAGACAGCCCTGCCCTGTTTCCCGCTGCGTTTTTTCTCGTAGACTTTCCGAGTGCTCGGGGGTAAGGCCGTGATCGCGGCCTGCGAGTACGGGGGAAAAGCGATGATCATGAAACACGCAACCGCACTGGCCGTGGCGATCATGCTGGCCGGGATCTCGGGCAACGCGGCAGCCGCCAACAAATGGGACCCGTGGGCCTACTGCTGGGCACAGACCAAAGGTGGGACGAAGTTCCTCGCCTCGGCCCCCACGCAGATCGCCGGCAGCGACTTCAACGGCATCGGTGCCGCATGGAAGGCCTATGCAGCCGAGAAGCTCGGTGCCGCCCTGGACCGCGCCGAGTGCCGCTACGCCTACACCGAGCAGTCCGCACCCGAAGCCCTGCAGATGCAGCTCGACGAGTGGAAGACGGCGGGCAAGCAGGTCGAGCTGACCGGCTGGGTCTGGGCACCCTGACCAGCGCTACTGCGCAGGCAGTGGACGGCGCGTCGATGCGACGGCAACGGACCGGCGTCTGGCCGCGACGCGCCCGATAACCATCCCGCTACTCCACGAACATCACCACGCTGTTGCCGGCGGGCAGTTCGCGCGTGCGCGCTTCGTCGCCATCGCGGCGGGGAACCCACGGCAGGCTGCCGACATCTCCGATGCGCGAGTAGGTGCCCAGCGCACGGAAGCGGTCGATGGCGAACGGCAGGCCTTCGCTGCCCAGCGCGCTGGCGCCGTCGGCCAGGTTGAAGTGCAGCTGCGGGTTGGACGCGCTGCCGGTGAAACCGACCTCGGCGATCTTCTGTCCCCTGCGCACGCGTTGCCCGGCTACGACGCGCGTGCTGCCCGGGCGCAGGTGGCCGTAGTGCGCGAAGCGTCCACCGCCCAGGTCGAGCACGACGGTGTTGCCGCCGCCAGTGGCGAGCGCGTGGTCGGAGCGTTCGCTCAGGCGTCGCCGCTCCGGCAGGCCGTCGCGCACGCGCGCGACCGTCGCGTCGGCAACCGCCAGCACGTCTTCGCCATGACTGTAGGCCTGCGCGACGGAATCGCCAGCGCGGGCTGACTTGCGGCCCTGCGCATCCAGCTTCACCCAGTCGACCGCAAAGCGTCCGGGCGTGCGCGCCTTGCCATCGACGGCGTAGAGCACGCGACGATGACCCCGCTCCCACGCGGGATCGTGGATCGCGATCCACGGGCCGCCGCGCAATGGCGGCCCCAGTTCCATCGCAGGCTCGCGCTCGACGGGCACCTTGGCGCCTTCCACGCGGGACACATCGCCTTCAGCGGCGGCAGCACGGTAGTCGATGCGATGCATCAGGGCGGCGGGCATGGCGGTGCCGGGAGGCAACGCCAGTTCGAAGAACACGATCCCGCGACGCCCCGGCTCGATCGGCGCCCCGGCCGTCGCCTTCCATTGCAGGCCGGAGCGGTCCAGCTGACGTTCCAGCGCGTCGCCTTCGAACGAGGCCAGCAAGGTGCCCGACCCGGCATCGAGCACCTCGATACGCACCGGGTCCAGCGGCCGCCGCGAGAAGTTGGCCAGGTGCAGTTCGTAGAACAGGCGCGTCTGCCCGTCGATGGCGACCGGCGTGGGCGGCATGGGCACGTGCAGGTCGAAGGATTCCTGCAGCGTCTGCGCCTGCACGGGCGTGGCCAGCCACAGCAGGCAGAGGGACGCATACAGGCGGAACAGGTTGGGGGGCGTCATGCGTTCGACAGTCCGGACCAGGAGCTTGCCATGCTACGCATCGCCGTCAGGCAAGCTCGTTCGTCCCGCCGCTTCTTTGCCACGGCATGGCGCAAGGAAGGCTCGCGATGACGGTTCGTGCCCTTCTTGACCGCTGAACCGATCTCTGATTAAAGTCAGGTAATGAAAGACATGCAGATTGATGCCGTCCGCCGGTTCAACCGCGCGGTCACCCGCCGCATCGGCGTACTGACGGACAACTACCTGGGGCGCGACCGGCCATGGGCGGAGTCGCGCCTGATCTTCGAGGTGGGCCGCGATGGCGCCGATGTCCGCACGTTGCGCGAACGGCTCGCCCTGGATTCGGGTTACCTCAGCCGCCTGCTCCGTTCGCTGGAAGCGCAGGGCCTGGTGGCATCGCAGGCCGCGAAACACGATGCCCGGGTGCGCCGGGTGTCGTTGACGGCGAAAGGCATCCGCGAGTGGAAGGTCCTGGAAGCCCGCTCGGACGACATCGCCTCGATGCTGCTGGCGCCCTTGAGCGATGCGCAACGCCAGCGGCTGCTGGACGCCATGGCCGACGTCGCCCGGCTGCTCAGCGCCAGCGCGGTGACGGTCGAACCGGCGGATCCCGCAGGCGCCGAGGCGCGTGCCTGCATCGATGCCTACGTGCAGGAACTGGAACAACGCCTCGGCATCGCGTTCGACCCCACGCGCGGCCCCACCGCCAAGGCCGATGAACTGACGCCGCCGAACGGCATCTTCCTGCTGGCCCGCCTCGACGGGGTGCCGATCGGATGCATCGGCCTGAAGGTCATCGGCAAGGGCGTCGGCGAGATCAAGCGCATGTGGGTGGATCCGACCTGCCGTGGCCTGGGCGTCGCCCGTCGGCTGCTGGCCGCCGCGGAAACGCATGCCGCCGACATGGCGCTGCGCCGCCTGCGGCTGGACACCAGCAATCGCCAAGAAGAGGCACTCAGCCTGTATCGCCACAGTGGTTACCGCGAGATCGCGCCCTACAACGACAACCCGTACGCCAGCTACTGGTTCGAAAAACGCCTGGGCACGAAACGCACCCCGGCCTAGCGTCGCCACCGACATCACCTCCGCTACCCTTCAACGAGCCGCCGCATGCATCGCATCGTTCTTCTCCTCCTGCTCATGCTCGGCACGCTGGGCGCCACGCACGCACACGCGTGTCCCGCCGGTGTCTACACGTCGGCGGCTGGCGATTTCGTGGTGCTGGTGCCGGTGTCGACCATCCCCTCCCCCGGGCTGCGCTATCTGTTCCGCGACGGTCGCCGCGGCAGCACGCTCGACGCCGATGCACCGGTCCAATGCGAGCAGGGCAAGGTCTCGGTGCGCGCGCCGGGCATCCCGGCAACACCGTGGTCCCGGTTGCCGCTGGTCGAAACCGATGCGACGTTCTCCAGCCTGGGCACGGCGCTGGCAGGCCGGCTGATCGAGCCGCAGACCGCCGACGCGCACCTTCCCCTGGTGGTGATGGTGCACGGATCGGAACGCAGCCCTGCGCTTGCCAGTCCGTACGCCTACGCGCTGGCCGCGCAGGGCATCCGGGTATTCGTGTACGACAAGCGCGGAACCGGCGCCTCGCAGGGCGAGTACACGCAGAACTTCGAACTGCTGGCCGACGACGCGGCCGCGGCACTCAGGCAGGCGCGGACGATGGCGCAAGGTCGCTACGCGCGCGCGGGTTACTACGGCGGCAGCCAGGGCGGATGGGTGGCGCCCCTGGCCGCCACGCGTGCACCGGCGGACTTCGTGGCCGTGGGCTTCGGCCTGGTGGTGTCGCCCATCGACGAAGACCGCGAGCAGATGATCGATGAAGCACGCGCGGCCGGCCTGGGTGCCGACGCCGAGGCCGCCATCAACCGGCTGTCGGACGCCACCGCGCGCCTGCTCACCACGCATTTCGAGGACGGCTTCGAACCGCTGGAGCAGCTACGGCGCGATCTGGCCAAGCAGCCCTGGATCGACAAGATCCACGGCGAGCACAGCGGCGCGATGCTGCGCACCTCCGATGCCGACCTGCGGCGTGTCGGTCGTGCCCGCTTCGACAATCTGGAACTGATCTGGGACTACGACGCGCTCGCCGCGCTGGAACGCCTCCAGGCGCCGCTGCTGTGGGTGCTTGCCGCGCAGGATCGCGAAGCCCCCATCGAACGCACCCGCGATGCGCTGGCGGCGCTGGCCGCCGCGGGCAAGCCGATCGACCTCTATGTCTTCCCCGACACCGACCACGGCATGTTCGAATTCACCACCCGCGCGGACGGCTCACGCCAGCCCACGCGGGTGACCGATGGCTACCTGCGCCTGCTCGGCGACTGGATCAAGGGAACGCCCGATGCAAGCTATGGACGCGGCGTCCCCCTGACCGGCAAGTATCGGTAGTGCGAGGATGCACTCCGCGCGATATCCATCCACCCCGACGTCCACCACCCGATGGCTATCGGGCGTGGTGACGGCACGCTTTCAACCCAGAGGGAACGCACGATGACACGCGAGTACACAGGCAGCTGCCACTGCGGTGCCGTCAGGTTCACGGTCCGCTTCGATATCGCCAAGGGCACCAGCAAGTGCAACTGCACGTTCTGCTGGAAGCAGCGCAACTGGAATATCCCGGGCCTGAAGCCGGAGGATTTCCAGCTGCTCGCCGGTGACGACCACCTGGCCAGCTACAGCAAGTCAGGCGAAGGCTTCGAAGTGCATCACCGGTTCTGCCAACGCTGCGGCACCGCCACGCACGGGCACGGTTATCTAGAACAGGTGGGCGGCCCGTTCCTGTCCGTCCGCGTGGCCGCGCTCGATGACCTCGACGTCGACAGCCTGGTCTCTGCGCCAACCACGCATTGCGACGGCCGCAACGACAACTGGTGGAATCCGCCCGCGGAAACGCGCCACCTCTGAGCAGGGTGACGGGCGCGCGTCGTCATCGTCGGCGCGTGACCCGCGGCGTTAGCCGCCGGAAGTCGGTCGCTGGCTCACGCCGGACTGTCGTGCAGCGCCACGTTCAGCCGATCCACCACCATCGCCCAGTCGGCATCGTCGCGACGTTCTTCGCGCAGCAGCTGCGATTGCGCAGGCGACCAGAACGGGGCGTCTTCCAGGCGCATGCCGTTGGGCAGCGGGGAATGGGTGGCGATGAACTGCTGGATGCTGGCGTTGTCGTTGGGCAGGCCCAACTGCGCGAACAGTTCGGAGAAGGGGTGGACGGTCGGTTCCATGGCGGCTCCTTTGTGGGGGAAAGCACCAGCCTATCCGTGAATGCGTGAAGCCGGCGGATGACGGAGTGGCGAAGCCCGGAGCCGCAATCCGGTTGGGGCCGGAGGGCCAGGTGTGGATCGCCCCGGGCATGCTGCGCTCACTCGGGCTGCATTGCGCCGACACCGTCCGCATGCCGCCCCTCCGGCACGCGAGGACCGTGCGCCAAAGTGGTAGCGTGGCAACCGTAACGCCGCAGGCCGTCATCCGGGGGGATGCCATGATGAAACTGTTCTTGCTGGGTCCAACGCTGCTGCTCTCCCTGTTGATCAGCTTCTTCCTGCTGCGATCGGACACGCTGCGGGCGGTGCAGGCACCCGGCCTGCGTGCGCAGGCCGCTTCCCCTGCCCCCGGATCCCAGCCGCGCATGGCAGGCGCCGCGCAGACGCCGGCCGCGCGTCCCGCGCAGGCAGACACGGCGTCCGCCCCGCCCGCAGCGGCGGCGGCGCAGGCCGACCCGTTCGCCCCGGTGTACATCGTCACCTCCCGCGAGACGTGGCAGGGTATCCGCGGCCTGACCCGTGCCGCGGTCGCGCGGCGCGACAGCACCGGCGCGCCCGTGCTGATTTCCGAAACCCGGGCCGACCGCCTCGGCGACATCAGCGACTACGTGCATGCCAACGAGCGCCGCTGCGGCGGATATTTCGCGTTCCCCAGCCGCGCGCAGGCCGAGGCCTTCGTCAGCGCGGATGGCGCGAAGCAGGCGATGGCGAAATCCATGCTGGCCGGCTACACGCTCGACAACCAGGCCACCGTCAGCCGCTGGTTGCCGCAGGTGCAGGAACAGCGCCTCTACGCCACCATCAACCACCTCTCCAGCTACCGCAACCGCTACTACGCCAGCACGCACGGCCGGACCTCGGCCGAATGGATCCGCAACCACTGGCAGTCGCTTGCGGCCGGCCGCGACGACGTCACCACCGAGCTGTTCACGGCCTGCGCCACCTGCGGCACGCAGCCGTCGGTCATCCTCACCATCCGTGGCTGGGACCTGCCCAATGAAGTCGTGGTGCTGGGCGCGCACCTGGACTCGATCAACGGCGGCAACCGCAACGACCCCGAACAGCACGCACCGGGCGCCGACGACGATGCGTCGGGCATCGCCACGCTCACCGAAACGCTGCGCATCGCGCTGGCCGACGGCTGGCAGCCGCGGCGCACGGTGAAGTTCATGGGGTATGCCGCCGAGGAAGTCGGCCTGCGCGGTTCCAATGCCATCGCGCAGTCGTTCCGCGCCAGCGGCGTCAACGTGGTCAGCGTGCTGCAGGTGGACATGACCAACTACAAGGCCGGTGCGGTCACCGACATGAAGCTGATCAGCGACTACTCCAACGCCGACCTGAAGAACTTCTTCATCACCCTGTTCGACACCTACCTGGCGCCGATGGGCCTGACGCGCGGCAGCGTGGCCTGCGGTTACGCCTGCTCCGACCATGCGTCGTGGACGAACGCCGGCTATCCCGCCGCGATGATGTTCGAGGCCGGCGACCCGGGCGGCAGCTTCCCCTATATCCACACGTCATACGACACGCTGGCGACCATGGGCGAATCGGCGCAGCACAGCGTCAAGTTCACCCAGTTCGCCCTGGCGTATCTTGGCGAAACCGCCAAGACGCGCACGCGGGTCACCGGCGGACCGGCGCAGGTGCTGCCGGTGCCGTGAGCCTGGGTAGCCCGAGTAAGGCCGAAGGCCGCACCCCGGGACCGGAACCGTCACGGGCAAGGCGCCGCGGGTGCGCTGCGCTTACCCGGGCTACGCGACTGCAAGCCCCTTTGGAGAAGAAGATGAGACACGCATTCGCCAATATCGCCTTCACCCCCGCGGTACGCGACGTGCAGGCACGCGACGGCAGCCGTGCGCAGTACGCACGGGCCTTCGAGTCCGGGGACGAGGTCCGCAATGCCGAACTCGGGGCCGACGAGGCCGCGTTCATCCATGCCCAGCGCAGTTTCTACATGGCCACCGTGTCGGAAACCGGTTGGCCCTACGTGCAGCACCGCGGTGGCACGCCCGGTTTCCTGCGGGTGGTCGATGCCAGGACGCTGTCGTTCACCGACCTGCCCGGCAACCGGCAGTTCATCAGCGTGGGCAACCTGGCGCAGGACGATCGCGTGGCGTTGATCCTGATGGACTACACGCACCGGCAGCGGCTGAAGCTGTTGGGCCGTTTGAGCGTGGAGGAGTCACCGGGCGCGGGACGTACCGAGCGCACGATGACGATCCATGTGGAAGCCTTCGACTGGAATTGCCCGAAGTACATCCCGGTCCGCTTCGAAGCCGAAGATGTGCAGCGTGCGCTGGACGAACGCGACAAGCGCATTGCGCAGCTGGAGGCGCAGTTGGCCGACCTCCGCAGGATGCCATAACCCTGTCGCAGCCCGGGCAAGGCCAACGGCTGCACCCGGGTTCTTGATGGTTCACGTGCTAGGCATCCTGGGTGCGCTGCGCTTATACGGGCTGAGGGACAGCCATCTTTCTTTGTTCGACGTGACGCGCCATGGCCTGCTCCGCACGCTCGCAAAGCGCGATCAGCTGGGTTGTCCTCTGCGGTGCTGCGCAAGCGCTGGTGAGGCGATCGAGCAACACCTCTTCATCGGGTTCGGTTGCCGAGAACATCCTCATGTCGATCTTCTCGATCAGCGCGAGCGCTGCCGCTTCGCGTACCGTCGCATCAACCGTGATCGACGCCGACGTGTCGAGCAGCGCGTTCACCACGTCCACCCCGGCCACGATACGCAGCTCACGGGCCGCCTGGACGGCGATGGCGGGCTTGGCTTCCTCCAGGCTATCCACCAGGAACGCCGTGAATTCTTTCGTCGGGCCCTGCTTCCGGTTGCTCAGCAAGCCTGCAATGGCAATCCATCGCGCGCGCGCCTCGCCCTGCGATTGGCGCGGTGCCCCCGCTCGCCACTCTTCCAGGAAACGGGCCGTTGCGGCCGCGGGGTCGGCCTGATATTCACGGTAGACCTTCAGGCCGGCCTCCTCTTCGTCGGTCATTCCTCCGCCCTCGATGAAGAGGCAGCCAGCGAGCAATGGCAGGACGAGCAGCACCGCGAACATCCTTCTGCAAGACGTGTGTCGCTGATGTTCCATGGTTTCCCTTGCGGTCCTGATGGAGGGGGAAAGTGCTTTACAGGTGAGGGCTGCGCAGCCCGGGCAAGGCCAACGGCCGCCCCCGGCGTCGTGATGGATCACGTGCGAGGCAACCCGGGTGCGCTGCGCTTACCCGGGCTACGTGATGGCGACCCTCAGGTGCCCAGCAGTTCGACGTCGAACTTCAACGTGGCGTTGGGCGGGATGACGCCGCCGGCGCCGCGTGCGCCGTAGCCGAGGTTGGCGGGGATGATCAGGGTGCGCTGGCCGCCCACCTTCATGCCCTGCACGCCTTCGTCCCAGCCCTTGATGACCATGCCGCCGGCGAGCGGAAAGATGAAGGGTTCGCCGCGATCCTTGCTGGAATCGAACTTGGCGCCCTGTTCGCCGTTCTCGTAAAGCCAGCCGGTGTAGTGCACGGTGACGTTGTTGCCGGGCTTGGCCTCGACGCCGCTGCCGACGACGGTGTCTTCGAACTGCAGGCCGGAAGCGGTAGTGGTGAATGCCATGGGTGTTCCTTGTGGGTCGGGTGTTGGTGGTGCGTAGTTTATCGCCCGGGCGGCCGAATGGAGTCGGGTAGCCCGGGTAAGGCCGAAGGCCGCACCCGGGATTCGGAACGTATCCGTGCGCCGCGTCCCGGTTGCGCTGCGCTTACCCGGGCTACATGGGCGGCTTGAGTCCGCCCTGCGCGTCCGCACTGTCAGGTGCAGCGCCGGTTGTCGCGCGGAGTGCGCTGTCCAATGCCATGCGGACGTAGCATTGCAGCGGCGGTGCCTGCTCGCAATGGCTGATGATCCGGTCTAGCAGGTTCGCCAGTGCATCCGGACGAAGGCTGGCATGGGCACCCCATACGCGATGCTGGATCTCGTTGAGCCATTTGAGCGCATTGAGCTGCGCGGCGGCATCAAGTGTTTCGTCGCTCCAGATGGCGCGGCCGACGATCGTCAGCTCGAACCAGAGGCGCGTGCAGAACTTCTTGGCCTGTGTTCCGTCGAGTGCAACGACGTGCGTTCTCATATCCATGGTTCTCTCTTTCTTGAAGTGCAGGGTGCCGGCGACATCGGGGACGATGCCGTCAGGCGGCGACGAGGTCGGCGAGGTAAACGAAACCCGTAGCCCTGGTAAGGCCAACGGCCGCACCCAGGATCGGATCAGTTCAGTTGAGAGCGCCCCGGGTGCGCTGCGCTTACCCGGGCTACGGTGCTTGGTTCAAGCGCCGCACCAAAGCCGTCACGACCTGAAACCCTGCGCTTTGGGATCCCCGTGCAAGCGAGGCATCTTCAGCCAGTGCCAGTATCCATCGTTGATTTTCCTGGTCTTGTCTTCACTGTCGGTACCCGAATAGTCGATCCGGATTGCGAGCACCAGTTCGTCGTCCGCCGTGCGCGCGACATAGTCGGTTTGCACGATGTTTACCGGTTCTTCCACGTCAAGTTCCAATACGCGGGCGGCGGCGTCGTTCAATGAATGGTTGCGGGTCGCAATCCGCCGCCAACCGTGTCCAACGCAGGGTGCCTGCGTGTCGTCCAGTGTCGTGTATCCCGCCGCCGCCGACGACGCACCAGCACCAGGAATCCGGTCGGTGAGATAGAACACCGTTTCCAATGGTCGCGGTTCAATCGCGATGTAGGACCGTGTACTGGCCGAGAGGCCGAACAGGTAGGACGCGAACCAGCGGAAGTGCGGAACCAGTTCGCCATCTTCCTGCACCAGCGATCCAGCCGACAGATCGGACAGGTGCCAGACGCCCTCGATGGTGGGGCAAGCGGAGAAGAGAGACGTTTCCACCGCACCGAACTGGTCGCCGTAGGCGTTGGCAACGTCTGGCACGGCGCCGACGCAACTGGTCAACCCGAGCACGGCAACCAGCACTGAACCAAGAAGGGCCCGACGCATGTGATGTCCTGTTGAATTTGAAGCCGGTAGCTTACGCGACGATTGGAAAGAAAATGGGGGGGTCAGAGTGCCTTTCCCGTAGCGACACGGCGCAAAAACGTACTCTGACCCCTGTCTTCAAACCCCTGTTTCCTGGGGGCGACAACAAGCCGCCAAAGCGAGACCAGGGTGCAGCAGCGGCCCTCGCCTTGATTGCGACCGTCCAAAAAAAAGAGAGCGGGCCGATGGCCCGCTCCGTGTTGCGATGATGCCGGTGAGCGTCAGGTCGACGGTTCGGGTTCTTCTTCCGTGCGCCGCTTGCGGTCGAAGCGTGCGCCCAGGGTCTGGCGCAGCGCCTCCAGGCCATCGCCTTTGCCGGCCACCTTGAGGAAGGCATAGCCTTCCAGCGAGGCGGTCATCAGGTCGCTGCCCAAGGCCATTTCGCTGTCGGCCATACGCTCGTACAGGCGGCGCACGCGCACCAGCCGAGGGCGCAGGGCGTCGAGGGCGGCCAGGTCGGCGCGGTAGGCGTCCAGGTCGAAGTTGCGGGGCAGCACCTGCGCGTTTTCGCCCAGCACGGTGACGGCCTGCCGGCAGAAGGCTTCGGACTTGTCGCCCATCTTCATCAGTTCGCGCCGTTCTTCGATGGTCAGGCCGATGAGTTCGGTCAGGTAACCGTCCAGCGTGTTGAGGGCGTTGTCGATGGCCGACAGATATTCGGGCGGCAGGTGCAGGGTGATGCGGTTCTGGCTCATGGTCACTCCTTGATTCATGGTGTTGGGTAAAGCCGGCCGGGATGACCGGCGTCCGCAGGCTAGCGCGCCACGCGCGGCATTGCCTCTCACAAATGCAGGGTGTGGCATGGGTTCCGTGGAGCTCGGAATGCCAACGATGGCGTCCGGAAAGCGATCGATCGGGTTCGGAGTGTGAGGTGCGAGGCTCTGAGCCTTGCAGATGGCTCTCGGAAGGCGATGGGATGGCATTCGGAAAGCCATCGATGGCCTTCGGAATGTGATCCGCAAGGCTCAATGTGAGAGCGATGGCTTTCAGAGAGCCATCGATGGGTGTCGGAAAGCGATCGATGGCACGTTGAAGGCCATCGACGGGGTTCGGCATGCTGGCGCGTGGGAATCAGAGGCATGCGGTCAGGGCTCTGATTGCCATCGATGGGGCTTGGAGGGCCATCGATGGCTTTCGGAGAGTCATCGATGGGGATCAATGTGAGAGAGAGGGGATTTGGGAGGCCATCTCACGCTTAGGGTGGTCGTTGGCCCACCTGTCGGGATCGAGCCAATGGAGAGCCGGACTGGAGCTCAGCCTACGGGCTGCGTCGAGCGCGAACGGCATTGGACACCACGCCCTTGGGGCGTAAGCAAGCCGTCGTCTTTATGGAGCGGCTCCCACCAACAGGGGCCCCTTGTTGCTTGATGTCAATGAACTGAAGCGGAGAGAGGCCACCAAGCGCGGTATGCGGTCGTGCGTAGTTGTACCTGACCCTCCAGTCATCGAGCGTGGCCTGAGTCTGCTCCATGCTACTGAACTGATGCCAGTTCAGAAGCTCCCTGCGGACGATGGAATTGAATGCCTCGACCCTGGAGTTGCCGGGAAATCCCTTCGTGTACTTCGCTTCAATTTGGTGGCGACGCATCCAATCCTGGTATGTGCAACTGACGAACTGGCCTCCCCGATCCGTGCGGATCACGTGGGGAACCCTTCCATACCGGCGAAGCTCATCGAGGACTTCGATCAAGCTCTTTACCGTCGCCTTATCAAGGCATAGGCAGAGAATGCACTCGCGACTGTAATCGTCGACGATGTTGAGTATCGAAAATCGCTTTCCATTCGGAAGGACGTCAAGCATGTAGTCCATCGACCAAACATGATCCCGTCTACCACTTACCTCCATGGGCTTCACGACACGGCTCGGCACTGGCACGACACGCTTCCGCTGAGCCAGTTTTAGCGCCGCATCGCGATATATCTGATAAGCACGATTCCTCGAACAAAATCTACTCAACCCGAGAATCTTGAGCATGTGCTCAAGACTCGCGCCCGGATTGATCGCCAAGTACTTGCGCATAACCTGTTCTATATCGTCATGAAGAACACGATACTTCGTGGCAACGCCGACTTGCGAACTGACGCCAGAGATTCTGTTAGCCCGCGCGCGTGCTATTCCGAACTTCGCACGTAGGACATTGGTGAATACCGATCTTCGCTTCGCTCTCGGCTCCAAAGCCCTGACAAGCATCAGGGCAATCTTGAGGTCCGCGCTCTTCCGCCGTTCCGAGGCTTCCAGTCGGCGAATCTTCTCTTCCATCTGCAAGATGCGCTGAATCCACCAAGGCCTGACGCCAATAAATCGACGCCAGTACAGTAGCGCCTGGAGCGTGACGCCGTAGCGCTTTGATACCTTCGGCGCACTTTCACCCGCCGCGAATTCGGCCAGCATGCGAGCGACCGCCTTGAAGGTCAGCTTCCTGTATCGCAGACCTTGAAAGAAAAACTCAGAAGTCGCGGCCACGGGACTATCCCCTGATCTAAGCAAGCATCGTTTGTTCAGGACATTACCAAACCACGGACAGCGCTAAGCTGGCGTTACGTCGCGGCCTATCAGCGGCTCGAATAATGGGGCTCGAACAATGGGGTCCGAAGAATGGCGGTCAGAGTGAAAGAATGGGGTCAGAATGGGAAGAATGCGGAAGAATGGGGGTCTAGCGAACGAGTTAGTGCTCAGACTAGCGTCCTTCCGCTCCGGCAATCAACGGTGTCCCGTGACGGCGAAACAGGTGATCAGGAATAGGTACTCTGACCCCTGTTTTCATGCGCTGACGGATAATGGGTAGGCTGAAGCACACCCCATGCGCCAGAAATGTACTCTGACCACTGGTGAGCTATCCCAGCGCCGTATTTAAGCGCGCTTCTCAGGCCACGACCCTGGTCGATATCGTTTCGCTCAATCCGTTCCAGCGATTTCGCCTAGTCCAGCGATGCCCTTTCATACCCTAGAACGAGGAAAGTCACGTAGTCCTATTACGCGAGCCCTTTGCGTGCTGGGCTCCTTATCCAGTCGACAATGCGTCGCATGAACCCCCACACGTCTTGCTCTCCTATTGGCACGTAGGAACTTTCTGCCTCCTCTACTCCAAGCTTGTGCAGCATGGAAATGGTCCACTCGGTTTTCATCCCTTGCACGTCCAGATCCAGCAGCCATCTTTCCATCTCGCCAACGCGAACCACAAAGAAGCCGTAGCTGTCCAGCCGATCAAAGAAGTCATGCGCGGCCGCCGCCTGCCCTGCGGGTAGCGCATCAACGCCAAAAACCTTCATGTTTATTGCTGCAGCATCGAATGCGCTCTTCAAGCCATGCCTATCTGATTGCAACCCAGCATGAGCCTCGGATGGCACTCGAGCCGAAGTGAGCCACTCTGTCCAGGACTTGCCGCCCTCTTTGATCACATCCAGATCAACGAGCGCAGCCGCAGGCACGCCAAACTTTCTTAGCGGCCCGACAATGTCCTTGGCCGTCTGCTTGTTCTGAGCATTTACGAAAAGTATGGAGGGCGCACTCGAATCCGCCTTACTTAGACGATGGTAGATTTCAGAGTAGAAAGCACGATCGTTATCGGATTCTGTTACGACAACCCCATCATAGAAGAGCGCCGAGACCACATTTGCGCTTCGCATCAATGGCTTTTCTAGGAAGGCTGCGAGCTCGCCGGGGTCCACCATGCGACCTCGAGACTTGCCGCCTGAATACTCCAACCTTACGACCCGAACGTCTCTGCTTCCTTGGAGGCAACCCATGAGAAAGTCGGCGCTATGGGTTGCCGCAAAAAGCACACCCTCTCGCTCTGAAGCTAGTGAAGCGAGACTCTTACCCATTTTTCTGGCTAAAGGCGGATGGAGGAATGCTTCAGGCTCATCAATCAAGATGGTCTGAAATTCTCCAGAATGAAGCGCCGTAGCGATGCCCGAGAAAGCCTGAACACCATCGCTTGCTTGTTTTATATGGGTCGCTTGAGAGTAAAAGTCTCTTGCCTGAGCGCTCAAGGATTGCTCATCCGCGAGCACAGGAACACTAGATATCCGAATTCTAAGCGTTCCGAGCTTAGTAGGATCTATGACGTAATGAACGCCAAACGCGTCGTGTACCAGTTGCTGCACTCGATGGCGAGCATCATCATTCCTGAACAAGTGACTTAGCGAATTGTTGGGAGGTTCCTGGAGATCACCAGCCTCTCTGTCGTCAGTGAGCTGAAATCTAGATCTGCCATCAAGACGAATGACTCTCCAACGAAGGACTGAGCGAGCCCACCAATCCTTATCACTCCTATTGCCGACAATGATTCTTAAGTTCTGGTGCGTAACTTGAGTGTAAGCGTAACCGTGGTTTGGCGTTACAGCGCCGAGGTTGTATGTACCCTCGGGGTAGTGGGTAGGCTGCGAGACCATCGAGGCCAACCGTAGCACCTCTTGTTCGGCATCAGCGACTGAGGGCCAAGTAACTTCAAAATCCTTGAGAATTCGCCAATGCCTCTTCTCTTGCTCGCCGAGAAAAATCTGCTCGACCTCTCGAAGGACCAAACTCTTTCCTGAGCTATTCGGCCCGACAAAAATGTTGATTCCTGACGCAGGAAGCGTGATGTCCTGGTGCTCAGTGAACTGCAGAGTTACCGACTTCAACATTCACGCAACCTGCTCTGTTTTTTCTCAACCGCACTTCGAGTAACCACAGTTCAAGCACGTCGCACACCCGTCCATGATGACGAGCGCCTTGGTGTTGCACTTGTGGCAGAGCGTGGCGGTGGGCGGGAAGCTGGCGCCGTCGCCGGTGACGGCGATGTCTTCGGCGGCGCCCTGGGCGGGCGCGGCCGGTGCAACGGTCACAGTTTCCGTTACGTCAGAGTTTTTTTTTGCGCGGTCTTCGTACTGCTTGCGCTTCTCGGACAGGATGGCGCGCTGGTGGTCGCTCATCTGCGGGTCGTGGATCAGGCCGATGGACTTCATGTGCTCTTCCACGATGGCGCCCAGCTCGGCCACCAGCGACGGCATGTACACGCCACCGGCCTTGAAGTAGCCACCGCGCGGGTCGAACACCGCCTTCATCTCGTCCACCAGGAACGTCACGTCGCCGCCCTTGCGGAACACGGCGGACATGATGCGCGTCAACGCCACGATCCACTGGAAGTGCTCCATGGACTTGCTGTTGACGAAGATCTCGAACGGGCGGCGCAGCTCGTGCTCGGTGCCCGCGTTCAACACGATGTCGTTGATGGTCACGTACATGGCGTGTTCCACCAGCGGCGACTTGATCTTGTAGGTGCTGCCGATGAGGACTTCCGGGCGCTCGATGCGCTCGTGCATCTGGATGATGTTGTCCTGCGGCAGCTCCGCTTCCACCGTGGCGCGACTCACCGACGCGGCCGTGACGGCCTGCGCGGCCTCGCGGGCCTTGTCTTCCGGGGTGAGGACGCTGTAGCCCTTGATTTTCTTGTCGATCTTGACGGCCATGACGGTGGAATCCTGTTCTTGTCTTGTTATGGGTGACGGGGCGGGTAGGCGCTGAGGGCCTGCCCCCACCCCAACCCTCCCCCGCGGACGGGGGAGGGAGTGGAGCACTTACTTACGGGCCGCTTTTTTTGCTGCTTTCTTCGCGGCTTTCTTCGGGGCTGCCTTGCGGACGGCTTTCTTGGCCGCCTTCTTGGGTGCGGCCTTCCTGGCCGCTTTCTTCACCGGCGCCTTGCGGGCGACCTTCTTGGCTGCTTTCTTCACCGACTTCCTGGCGACGGCCTTCTTGGCCGTGGCTTTCTTGGCGACCTTCTTGGTGGCCTTCTTCACCGTCTTCTTGGCGGTGGCCTTCTTGGCGGTGGCCTTCTTGGCGGTCGCCTTCTTGGCGGCTTTCTTCGCCGTCTTCTTGGCGGGCTTCTTGCCGGTCACCTTCTTCTGCAGGCTGGCCGCTTCGGCCTTGGCACTGGCACTGGCGGCGGCCAGCTTCTTCTTGGCCGTGGCGACGGTCTTCTTGACCGCCTTGGTGGCCTTGTCGGTGCGCTTGGCCACGGCCTTCTTCGCCTTGGCGAGGTCGGCCTTCACCGTCTTCTGCGCTTTCTTGGCGGCCTTCTTCGCCTTGGCCACCGTGGCACTGGCCGTGCTGGCCACTGCTTCGCCGATCTCCACGGCCTTGTCCTTCACACTCTCGGCGGCGCCGGAGAGCGTCGCCGTGACACCATTACCGTTGCTCATGCTGCCCTCCTGTTGGGCGTAGGTTGTGACGCTGCCGATGCTATACCCGATTGCGCGGGGTGGAACGGTGAAGGCGATGAATCGAAGCTTGCCGGGTAAGCCCCTTCCTCCGCGTGCGGGGGAAGGTGGGGAGGGGCGCTGTTCGCATTGAGCAGAAACAACTCGCTGCGCTCGCTCCCCTCTCCCGCCCCTTCGGGGCACCCTCTCCCGCAAGGGGAGAGGGGTAATGCATTCCTTGTTTCGTTGCTCCCTTCCTCATGAGAAGGCGGGAGGTACTGCCTGTGTTCTTCCCTTCTCCCCTTGTGGCAGAAGGTGGGCGAAGGCCGGAAGAGGGGTGCTTTTCGCGGGGCGCAAGAGCAACTCGCTGCGCTCGCCCCCCTCACCTGCCCTCCGGGCATCCTCTCCCCGCAGGCGGGGAGAGGCGTGACGCCGTGGATCAGAACTTGCCGTAATAGCCTTCCTTGAGCGCATCGAACAGGTTGGCGGCGGTGTGCATTTCGCCGTCGTATTCGATCTGCTCGTTGCCCTTCACTTCGATGACGTTGCCGTCTTCCAGCTCGAAGCGGTAGGTGGTGTTTTCCAGGTCGGCTTCCTTCACCAGCACGCCCTGGAAGGCGGCGGGGTTGAAGCGAAACGTGGTGCAGCCCTTCAGGCCCTGCTGGTGGGCGTAGCGGTAGATGTCCTTGAACTGCTCGTACGGGTAGTCCGTGGGCACGTTGGCGGTCTTGGAGATGGAGCTGTCCACCCACTTCTGCGCGGCGGCCTGCACGTCGACGTGTTCCTTGGGGCTGATGTCGTCGGCGGAGATGAAGTAATCCGGCAGCCTGGCGTCGGCGTCATCGCTGAACGGCATCGCCTTGGGGTTGACCAGTTCGCGGTAGGCCAGCAGCTCGTACGACCAGACGTCGACCTTTTCCTTGGACTTCTTGCCTTCGCGGATCACGTTGCGGCTGTAGTGGTGCGCGAACGAGGGCTCGATGCCGTTGCTGGCGTTGTTGGCCAGCGACAGGCTGATGGTGCCGGTGGGCGCGATGGAGCTGTGGTGGGTGAAGCGGCTGCCCACTTCGGCCAGTTCGTCCACCAGGTCGGGGGCGACGCTGGCCACGCGCTGCATGTAGCGGCTGTACTTGGCGTGCAGCACCTTGCCGGGGATCTCCTGGCCCAGCTTCCAGCCGTCCTTCGCCATTTCCGGGCGCTGGCGCAGCATGGCGGCGGTGACGGTGAACAGCTCGTCCATGATCGGGGCGGCGCCCTTTTCCTTCGCCAGGGCCAGGCCCATTTCCCAGCCGGCCACGGCCATGTCGCGGGCGATGGCTTCGGTGAACTCGCAGGATTCGGGGCTGCCGTACTTGTGCTTGAGCATGGTCAGCGTGCTGCCCAGGCCCAGGAAGCCCATGCCGTGGCGGCGCTTGCGCAGGATCTCGGCGCGCTGCTGTTCCAGCGGCAGGCCGTTCACTTCGACCACGTTGTCGAGCATGCGGGTGAACACGCGCACGACTTCCTTGTATTCCTCCCAGTCGAAGCTGGCCTGGTCGGTGAACGGGTTGCGCACGAAGGTGGTCAGGTTGACCGAGCCCAGCAGGCAGGCGCCGTAGGGCGGCAGCGGCTGCTCGCCGCACGGGTTGGTGGCGCGGATGGTTTCGCACCACCAGTTGTTGTTCATCTCGTTGACGCGGTCGATCAGGATGAAACCCGGCTCGGCGTAGTCGTACGTGGACACCATGATCATGTCCCACAGGTGCCGCGCGCGGATGTGGCCGTAGATCTTGCAGGCCACCAGGCCGTCGTCGCGGACGATGTAGTTCTTGTGGGTGGGCCACTCGCGCCAGACCACCTGGGCGGCGTCCTCGACGTCGATGTCGCCCTTCTCCTTGATGTTCACCGGGAACACCAGCGGCCAGTCGGCGTCGGTGTCCACGGCTTCCATGAAGCCGTCGGTGATCAGCAGCGACAGGTTGAACTGGCGCAGGCGGCCGTCTTCGCGCTTGGCGCGGATGAAGTCCTTGACGTCGGGGTGGGAGATTTCGAACGTGCCCATCTGCGCGCCGCGGCGGCCGCCGGCCGACGAGACGGTGAAGCACATCTTGTCGTAGATATCCATGAAGGACATGGGGCCGGAGGTGTACGCGCCGGCGCCGGCGACGAAGGCACCCTTCGGGCGCAGCGTGCTGAATTCATAACCGATGCCGCAGCCGGCCTTCAGGGTCAGGCCGGCTTCGTGGACCTTGTCCAGGATGCCGTCCATCGAGTCCTCGATGGTGCCGGACACGGTGCAGTTGATCGTGCTGGTGGCCGGCTTGTGCTGCTGGGCGCCGGCGTTGGAGGTGATGCGGCCGGCGGGAATGGCGCCGCGGCGCAGCGCCCACACGAAACGCTCGTACCAGTAGGCACGCTTCTCGGGGGTGGTCTCGGCATCGGCCAGGGCACGGGCCACGCGCTGGTAGGTGCCGTCGATGTCGGCGTCCAGGGCCTCGCCCTGCTTGGTCTTCAACCGGTACTTCTTGTCCCAGATGTCCTGGGAGGCCGGCTGCATGGGAATCAGCGCGGGGTGTTCCGTCTTGACCGCCTCGAGGCGCACCGTACTCATGGTTGTGTTCTTCTCCTAAAAACGACTGGAACGTGTTGTCTGGGAACGTGTTGTCTTGAAACCGGGTGATTCAACCATCTGTCGCCGGACGGCCATGACGCCGGACCGGGCGGGGTACCTCACGAAGCGGGACGGCAGCGACGGCTCCGCAGGCAGCCGCACAGGATGCGTCGCCCAGATTGCCGGAATGTGTTGGTGGGCCCTGCAATCGCTCGCTTACCCACAGCCACCCTCGCCGCATGCGCCAATCCCCAGATGGCGCCCGAATTCCCAAGCATATTGCCGGAGGAAAACACCAGTGCTTGGGTCCGCTTCGTGCTGGACCGCAACATGTAGTGGCAGCACGAGGAAAGCAAACTACGCCCGGGGGTTGCGGCTGTCAACCGGATTGACAGGATTTTTTCTGCCGTCCGTCACACCGGCCGGGCATGAGCAGTAGGGGCCGGGCGGATGAACTTCATTGCCGGTTTAGGGGTCGATGCGCAGACTCATTCAGCTTGGAAGGCCGCCCTGCCAAGGCCGGCCGACCTCTTCTTTCCCTGCCCGACACGACGCCTACCGGACATGAAACGATCGCTGCGCCCGTTCCCGACCCTGATGGCCCTGACCGCGGCCGCCGCCTTTGGTGGCTTTGCCGCCACCGGACTGAATGACCTGATGCAGAAACCGGCCCTGGCCGCCCCGCCGGCCGCGGCGGTGCCCGCGGCCGCCGCACTGCCGGCGTCGGTCAACGGCCAGTCGCTGCCGTCGCTGGCACCGATGCTGAAGCAGGTCACCCCGGCGGTGGTCAGCGTGTACAGCCGGCAGACGGTGCGGGTGGCCAGCCCGCTGGGACCGCTGGCGGACGATCCGTTCTTCCGCCGCTTCTTCGGCATCCCCGACATGCCGCGCGAGCGGGTGGAGCGCGCGCTGGGCTCGGGCGTCATCGTCGATGCCGCCAACGGCTATGTGCTGACCAACCACCACGTGATCGAGAACTCCGACGGCGTGTCGGTCACGCTGAGCGACGGCCGCACGCTGGAAGCCGAGTTCATCGGCTCGGACCCGGACACCGACGTGGCACTGATCCGTATCCCCGCCGGCAACCTGACCGCCATTCCGCTGGCCGACAGCGACCAGCTGCAGGTGGGCGACTTCGTGGTGGCGATGGGCAACCCGTACGGGCTGGGCCAGACGGTCACCTCGGGCATCGTCTCGGCGGTGGGCCGCAGCGGGATTCCGGTGGCGGGGTTCCAGAACTTCATCCAGACCGACGCGTCGATCAACCCGGGCAATTCCGGCGGTGCGCTGGTCAACCTGCAGGGCCAGCTGGTGGGCATCAACACCGCCAGCTTCAACCCGCGCGGCAGCATGGCCGGCAACATCGGCCTGGGATTCGCCATTCCGATCAACCTGGCGCGCAACATCAAGGACCAGCTGGTCGCCAACAACGGCGTGGTCCGCCGCGGCACGCTGGGGGTGGAATCGCAGGACGTGGACGAGCGCATGGCGCGGGGCCTGGGCCTGGACGTGCCGCGTGGCGCGCTGGTGGCGCGGGTGTACCCCGGCTCGGCGGCGGCGGCGGCCGGCGTGCAGGCCGGCGACGTGGTGCTGGCCGCCAATGGCCAGCGCGTGGACAACCGCGCGGCGCTGCACAACTTCGAAGGCCTGCAGCCGGTGGGCAGCCGCGTGACGCTGGACGTGCGCCGCGACGGCAAGCCGCTGCAGCTGGTGGCCACGCTGAAGGAAGGCGTGCGCGATGCCGACGGCGCCACGCTGGACGCGCGTCTGACCGGGGCGTCGTTCAAGGAACTGGATGAGGCGTCGCGGCAGGTGCTGCGCAGCATGGTGCGCAGCCAGGGCGGTATCCAGGTGAGCAACGTGGCGCGCAACAGCCGTGCCTGGAACAGTGGCCTGCGTCCGGGCGACCTGGTGATCGCCGGCAGCAATGGCGAGTTCGCTGACCTGGCCGGCTTCCGCGCCAGCTTCGAACGCAAGCCGGAGCAGCTGGTGCTGCAGATCCTGCGCGGACGCAGCAGCGGCCGCCTGCTGATGCAGTGATATGACGCGGAACGGGCATAACAGCCCGTTCACCGCGTTGCTTTAGAGTGGCCCCATCCCTCACCCGCAGGAGAGCACGATGAGCACCCCCACTTCCACCGATGCGCTGAAGTCCAACCTGAGCGAAGCCGGTTCGCACCTGAAGTCGGCCGCCTCGGCCGCCAGCGAAGCGATCAAGGGCGCGGCCAGCGCGGCCGGCGACGAGCTGAAGCTCGGCAAGGCCAACGTGAAATCCGAACTGGCCGACGGTGCGCTGTCGGGCCTGGCGGCCGCCGAGGCCGGCGGTGGCGCCGCGCGCGAACAGATGGACGTACTGATGGACAAGGGCCGCGACCTGGTCGACAGCGCGGCGGAACTGATCCGCGAGCGTCCTTTGACCTCGTTCGGCGTGGCTTTCGCCGCCGGCTGGATCATCGCCAAGCTGGCGCGCGGCAGCAGCGACAAGTAATCCGCCCACGCCGTGAGCGACGCCCCGCGCGATCCCACTTCGCCTGACGACGAGCGTCCGGCCCCCCCGGGGCTGGACGAGACGCTGCGCGTGGTCGGCGGCGCAGGACGCGAGGCCTACCGCTCCGCGAAGGACACCGGCCGGGCGTTCCGCGCGCTGGTGTCGGCCGACTTCGCGCTGGCGCGCAGCGCGTTCGGCCGCGGTCTGGCCTGGGCGTGCGTGGCGATCATCTTCGGTGCCTCGGGCTGGCTGCTGGTCACCGGCGCGATGATCGCGCTGATGCAGCGGTCCGGCTTCTCGTGGCTGCAGTCGTTGTCGCTGGCGGCGTTCCTCAGCCTGGTGGTGACGGTGTTCGCCGCCTGGAAGGTGGGGCGTTACTTCGACTACACCGGCATGCATGCGACGCGTCGCCAGCTGTCACGGATGGGGCTGTTCGAAGAGGACGAGATCGTCGAGGACGATCCGCCGCCGGGCACCGCGCACGACCCGCGCGGCGCCGACCACGGAGGCGCGTGATGCGCTTCGAACGCCTGCTCGAGAACGTGCAACGCGCCGAACAGCGGGTCGAGCGCCGCGCCGTGCACACGCAGGTGCAGTGGACGACGTTGAAGGCCGCGTGGCGCGCCGGCTGGACGCCGGGCCGCATCGTCATCGCCGGGCTGGTCAGCGGTTTCGTGGTGGGGCGTGCGGAACCGCTGGGCGCGTTGACGGGTGCGCGCTGGATGCAGATGTTCGCGGCGGTCTCCAGCCTGATGGCCAGCACGCAGGCGGCCAGCGCCGCCGAGCAGGCCGAACAGGCCGCCGATACCGCGCAGGATGCGCAGGCCCAGGCCGAAGGCGACTATTACGCCGGCGAGGAGCCCGCGGTGGAGCAGGCCTTCGACGAAGACGAGGTGGTCGTCACCGCCCCGCGCCCGGCGGAAGCGGCGACCGAGCTGTCCGAGCGCTGACCGGCCGCCGCGCATTCGCGCCGGCATCGTGGCGACTCACGCCTTCCGCACAATCGGTGTGGTCATAATCGCCCACCTTCCGCGTACAGGCAGTCCATGAGTATTCCGTCCGCTCCCGACGACCTGCTGCCCGACGACATCCAACCCCTGCCCGACCCCACCGCGCCGCCCCCGCGTCCGCGCGCTTCGATGCCGCTGATGGTGCTGGCGGTGCTGGCGGTGGGCTACACCCTGTGGGCGGCGCAGGACGTGGTACTGCCGGTGCTGCTGGCGATGTTCTTCGCGCTGGTGGGCAACCCGATCATCCGCGTGCTGCGCCGGCTGTACGTGCCGCGCTTCGTGGGCGCGCTGATCGTGCTGGTCGGCGGGATGACCGTGGCCGGGTTGCTGGCCAACAAGATGCTGCCGTCGGCGATGGATTGGGCACAGCAGGCACCGCGCGAGATGCGGCAGCTGGCGCCCAAGCTGCGCGAGCTGACCAAGCCGGTGCAGGACGCGAACAAGGCGGCGGAGAGCTTCGCGCGCGCGGCGGGCGGGCAGACCGGCAAGCAGCCGCAGATCGTGCACACCGAGGAAGACCCGTACCGCAAGCTGCTGGCGACGCCGCGCGTGGTGGCCTCGCTGCTGGCGGTGGTGCTGCTGACGTTCTTCTTCATGGTCTATGGCGAGAACCTGCAACGCAACGCGATCGCGCTGTTGCCTGGGCGGCAGCAGAAGAAGTTCACGGTGGACATCCTGCAATCGATCGAGCGCGAGGTGTCGCGCTACGTGCTGACCATCAGCGTGATCAACACGGTGGTCGGCCTGGTGTTCTCCGCGGCGCTGTACCTGCTGGGCCTGCCGCTGGCCGAGGCGCTGCTGTGGGGCACGATGGCGGCGCTGCTGAACTTCGCGCCCTACGTGGGCCCGCTGATCGGGATGGTGGCGATGCTGCTGGTGGGGTTCATCAGTTTCGAGGAACCGTTCCAGTCGATGTTGCCGGCCATCGTCTACCTGGTGCTGCACACCATCGAGGGGCAGATCGTCACGCCGATCATCCTGGGCCGGCGGATGGCGCTGTCGCCGCTGGTGCTGATCCTGGCGCTGATGCTGTTCGGTTGGCTGTGGGGCATCGTGGGGCTGTTGCTGGCGGTGCCGTTGCTGGTGTGCGTGAAGCTGGTGCTGGCGCGGGTGGAAGGCATGGAGGGGTGGGCGCGGTTGCTGGAGTGAATCCTGCGTTCTTGAGCCATCTTCCTGCGGTTGGGGTGAGGGGCAACGGAGTCAGCCAACCCCGATAAGCCGGCGTTCTGACAACATCCGCGACTGACTGAAAAGGCCCACCTGCGATGAACCGGTTGCGTGCATCTTCCGGTGTGGGTCTGCTTTAGGTCACGCATGGTGCCGCTCGCCGCGGGGGCCCTACTTTCTTTGCTTGTGCAAAGAAGGTAGGCAAAGAAACACACCCCAGGCGGCACGCCCTCCGCGCTGCGCGCTCCGGGTCCGCGAGCGGGCCGGGAATTTTCGTAAGGCACATCCTGTGCCATACGAAAACGCCGCCATCCATGGCGGCGCCCTTCGGGTTTTGCCCGGCCCACTCGCCGTGCCTCAAGGGGGCCCAAAGGCAACTGCGAAAGCGACAGCAAAGCACTGGGTACGGATGTATCCGACGCAGCTTCGGGGCCCCTGAGGTCCGGCAGTCACGGCGGGTAAAACCCCGCAGGGGCGGCGCACAGGACGTGCGCCGTTTTCGTATGGGCCAGGATGGCCCTTACGAAAATTCCCGCCGGGACTGCGCACCCGCCGCGTGCGGCGGGCGGACCGCCGGGGTGTGCTTTCTTTTGCCTACTTTTCTTTGCACAAGCAAAGAACAGTAGGGCCCCGCGGCGAGCGCGCCATGCTGGCGTACTGAAAGAGCCATCCCGCCAGGCCCAAGACCCCAAAAGCGGCGATGTGCCCTTGGACACGCTCAAGGTCCGCACAGGCGGGCTTCGTCACCCCCAACCCCTCTCTCCCACAGGACTTCCTTCGGTCGCCGCAGGGAAATGAGCTCGATCCGCGCCGGATGAGGGGCAAAGCGGGACTGGGGTGTAAAATCGCCTCGATGAGCTTTCCTGTCCGCGCCATCACCCTCGACCTCGACGACACCCTGTGGCCGTTCGCCCCCATCGGCGCGCGCATCGAACGCGTGCTCGACGACTGGCTGCGCGAACACAGCCCCGCCACCGCCTCCATGTTCCCGGTCGAACGCATGCGCGCCCTGCGCGATGAGGTGTTCGGCAACCACCCGCAGCTGGTCCACGACCTCAGCGCCCTGCGGCGCATGACCCTGCAGCGCGCGCTGCAGGAAAGCGGCGCCGACCCAGCCCTGCTGGAACCGGCCTACGAGACCTTCTACGCCGCCCGCAACCAGGTGGAGTACTACCCCGACAGCCTCGACGCGTTGCAGCGCATCGCCGCGCGCCTGCCGATCGCCGCGGTGACCAACGGCAATGCCGACCTGCAGCGGATCGGGCTGGACCACCTGTTTGCCCACAAGATCCACTCCCGCGAGCACGGCGCGGCCAAGCCCGAGGCGAGCATCTTCCATGCCGCCTGCGACCTGCTGGGCGTGCCACCTGCCGAAGTGCTGCATGTGGGGGACCACATCGAGATGGACGTGGTGGGTGCCTTGCGCGCCGGCCTGCGCAGCTGCTGGATCAACCGGCCCGAGGATCACCACGGGCAAGCGCGGGCCTGGCCGCATGACGCACTCCGCCCGGACCTGGAATTCGACACCCTGACCGCACTGGCCGACTGGCTGGACGCGCACCCTTCTTTCGCCACGGAACACGCCGCCGCATGACTGCCGCCCTCGCCTACACCGATTCCTCCGCCAATGCGCGCCCGTTGCATGTGCTGGAACGCACGCAGCTGGCCGGCTGGCGCGCGACGCAGTCGCCGGCGGTCAATGCCTGGCTCGACGCGCAGAATTTCACGGCGGCGCCGGGTTCGCTGCTGCTGCTGCCGGGCGACGCCGGGCTGGCGGGTGCGGTGATGGGCATCGGCGATCCGCTCGACGCGTATTCGTACGGACATGCACCGTTCGGCCTGCCGGCCGGCGACTGGCAGCTGGCCAACGCGCTGTCCGATGAAGCGCGCACGGCGTTGCAGCTCGGCTGGGGCCTGGGCAGCTACCGGTTCGACCGCTACAAGACCCCGCCGCGCAAACCCGCGCGCCTGGTTCTGGCGCAGGCCGAAGCCGAAGCCCTGGACCTGCTGGCCGCCAGCGTGCGCGTGCGCGACCTGGTCAACACGCCTACCGAGCACATGGGCCCGGATGACCTGGAAGCCACCACGCGCGAACTGGCGCAGCTGCATGGCGCCGAGGTCGAGGTGATCGCCGGCGATGCCCTGCTGGCGCAGAACTTCCCTGCCATCCACGCCGTCGGCCGCGCCTCGCACCGTGCACCGCGCCTGATCACGCTGCGCTGGGGCGATGCCGCGCATCCGCACGTCGCGCTGGTCGGCAAGGGCGTGTGCTTCGACACCGGCGGGCTGGACATCAAGCCGGCCGACGGCATGCGCAACATGAAGAAGGACATGGGCGGTGCCGCGCATGCCATCGCGCTGGCGCAGCTGGTGATGGCGCGCCGGCTGCCGGTGCGGCTGACGCTGCTGGTGCCGGCGGTGGAGAACAGCATCGGTCCGAATGCGTTCCGTCCCGGCGAAGTGATCGCCACCCGCAAGGGCGTCAGCGTGGAAATCGACAACACCGACGCCGAAGGCCGCGTGATCCTGTGCGATGCGCTCACCTATGCCGGCGAGCAGTCCCCCGAGCTGCTGCTGGATTTCGCCACGCTGACCGGCGCCGCGCGCATCGCGCTGGGGCCCGACCTGCCGGCGCTGTTCGCCAATGACGATGCGCTGGCGCACGACTGGATCAGCGCCGGCGAGCGCACGCGTGACCCGGTGTGGCGCATGCCGTTGTGGCGCCCCTACCTGCGCTACCTGACCAGTGGCATCGCCGACCTGGCCAACGCGGGCTCGCGCATGGCCGGCGCCGTCACCGCCGCGCTGTACCTCGAGCGCTTCGTGCCGGAGGGCACGACGTGGGCGCACCTGGATGTGTATGCGTGGAACGACAGCGACCGCGCCGGCCGCCCGGCGGGCGGTGAAGCGCTGGCCCTGCGCAGTGCCTACGCGATGCTGAAGGCGCGCTACGGCGGTTGACCAGAGGTGTCGTGCGTGGTGGGAGCGACGTGAGTCGCGAACGGCCTCCGGCACGGAATCCGCGGGGACCGCACGCTGATGCCGCAAGATTCCTTGGATCGGATGACGTGCGATCGCGACTCACGTCCCTCCCACAGCGACATCCGGGATCTCCTACAACCACCCCCGCTGCCGCGCCAGCCGATAGGCCTCGATGCGGTTGGCGACACCCAGCTTGCCGATGGCTTCGGACAGGTAGTTGCGCACAGTGCCCTGCGACAGGTTGAGCTGCCGGGCGATGTCGCCGGCGGATTGGCCTTCCCCGGCCAGCCGCAGCACCTGGCGCTCGCGGTCGTTGAGCGGGTCGGCATCGGACCAGGCTTCGACGGCCAGCTGCGGATCGATGGCGCGGCCACCGCGATGCACCTTGCGCAGCGCCTCCGCGAGGTCCTCGGCGGGTGCATCCTTCAGCAGGTAACCCGACACGCCGGCATCCAGTGCGCGGCGCAGGAAGCCGCTGCGCGCGAACGTGGTGACGATGACCACCTTGCACGGCAGTTCCTGCCGCTGGATGCGCTGGGCCAGTTCCAGACCGGTCAGGCCGGGCATTTCGATGTCGGTGACCAGCAGGTCGGGCTTCAGGCGCTGCAGTTCGCGCCAGGCGGCCTCGCCGTCCGCAGCGGCGCCGACCACCTCGATGTCGTCTTCCATGCCCAGCAGCGCGGACAGCGCGCCGCGCACCATGGCCTGGTCTTCAGCAAGCAGCACGCGGATCATCGGAAGGCCGGAACGGGAAGGTCGGGCAACACGCTAGCAAATCAGACCGCGGAAGTGGAACGCGCGTTGTCGGAGCGACGTGAGTCGCGAGTGCAGACCCCAAGCCATGTACCCCTCAGCACCCCTGACCCTTCTTTCTTGCGATCGCGACTTACGTCGCTCCCACGCTTCGCTTCACGACGTGCTGTTCGTCGGGCGCCTCTGCGCCATCCGCCGATGGCAGCGGCAGCGTGATCTCGACGCACGTGCCCTGGCGGAGCGTGGAATCGATGCGCAGGCGACCGCCACGCGATTCCACCCGCTCGCGCATGCCGGTCAGTCCGTTGCCGGGCACGGTGGCGCTGCCCACGCCGTTGTCGCGGATGCGCAGCTGCACGTGGTCGGCGGTCGAAGCCAGGATCACCTCGGCAAGGGTGGCGCGCGCATGGCGCTGGATGTTGGTCACCGCCTCGCGCAGGGCCAGGGCGAGGACCGTTTCGAGCTCGGCCGGCACCACTACCTCCTGGGCTTCGTAGCGCAGCGTGACGCCATCCGATTCCAGCAGCAGCTTCGCCGATGCCAGTTCGGCGGCCAGGCCGGCCGCGCGGATGCCGGTCACGGCACGCCGCACCTGCGCCAGCGCATCGCGGGCGACGCGGCTGACCTCGACGATCTCGTTGCGCGCAGCCTGCGGGTCGCGCTCTATCAGACGCCCCGCCAGGTCGGACTTCAGCGCGACCAGCGACAGCGTGTGGCCCAGCAGGTCGTGCAGGTCACGACCGATGCGCTCGCGTTCGGCAAGCGCGGCCAGGCGGCGGACTTCATCGTGCGAAAGCTTGAGTTCGGCGCGCTTGCGCACGGTCTCGGCCTGGAAATAGTTGCCGCTGAACACCGCGACCGACACGATGGCCGTCACCGCCGGCACGAACGCCGGGAACACGAGCCACGCCGCCATCGCGCAGTACGCGACCAGCAGCAGCGCCAGCGAGCCCAGCCGCGTCCACAGCGAGCCCGGCAGCAGTGCGGCGAACGCGGCGGCGTAGATCACGTACGTGTTGGAGAACGCGTTAAACGGCATCAGGCCGTAGCCGAGCGCGGCGATGCCCAGCGTGCACAGCACCCGCGTCATCGCGCTGCCGCGATAAGCGAGGAAGTACATCGGCAGGAACACCGCGATCGACACCAGCGTGGGCCACAGGTACCAGCGCACGCCCTCGCCCCAGTCGGCGTTGGAAGGCACCAGCACGGGCACGAACAGGAACACCAGGTAGCCCAGCAGCAGCAACGGCATCCAGCCCAGCCCCAGGGCCTCGGGCACCAGGCGGTCGCGCAACCGGGTGAGCACGCGCATCAGCGATGAGGAAGGCAGGTGCATGGACGGCTCCTTGTGCCGGTGCGGCGGCTCAGCGCGACAGGCGGCGCTGCGCCGAGAAGAAGAAGACCACGGTCACCAGCGCGAGCACGCCGACATGCAGCAGCATCGGCTTGCCCGCGTCCATGCCGACGCCCTTCAGGGCCAGTTGCGCCAGATGATACGCCGGCCACACTGGGGCCAGCTGCTGCAGTGCCTGCGGCAGCATCGACAGCGGCACCCACAGGCCGGACAGGAACGCCATCGGCAGGTACACCAGGTTGACCAGCGCCGGCGCGCCGCGACCCCCGATCAGGCTGCCCAGCCAGAGGCCCAGCGCGCTGAAGGGCAGCACGCCCAGCAGCACCACGACGGCCAGCCACGCCCATTGCGAGGCCGACAGGCGCACGCCGGCGAACGTCACCGCCAGGAGTGCCAGCAACGCCAGGATGATCGCGCCGAACAGCAGCGCCATCGCCATCTTCGCCACCAGGTAGGCGCCCATCGGCATCGGCTGCGCGCGCTTGAGCGTCAGCAGCCCCTGGTCGCGATCCATCGCCACGGTCACGCCGAAGCCGAACAGCGCCACGCCCATCACGCCGAACACGGCATAGCCCGCCAGCATGTACTGCGCGGCACCGGGTCCGCCCTTGCCCCCCAGCAGCACGCCGAACAGCAGGTAGAACACCGGCGGGAACAACAGGGATGGCAGGGAGAACGACGGCGTGCGCAGCAGGCGCAGGAATTCATAGCGCGCTTCCAGCAGGTAGGCGCGCCATGGGGAGTACGTGGAGATCGTCAGGGTGTTCATCAGGCAGCCTCGGCCAGGGGAGAGGAGCGGGTCAGATGGATGAAGGCATCGGCCAGGCCGGCGCGCTGCACTTCCAGTTCGGATAGCGCCGGGTCTTCGTCCAGCAGGCGGCGCACGACCGGTTCCGCGTGGTCCGCGACGATCTCCAGCCGGTCGCCGACGTGGCGCGCGTCCTGCACGCCCGGCCAAGCCGATACGCTGGCTGCCGGCAGCGACGACAGGCAGCCGATGCGTCGCTGCGAAACGCGCGCGCGGACCTGCGCGACGCTGCCTTCGGCGACCACGCGGCCCTGGTTCACCACCACCACGCGGTCGGCGAGTGCCTCGGCCTCTTCCAGGTAATGGGTGGTCAGCAGCACCGCGCATCCCTGCGCCACCAGCTCGCGGATCGCCTTCCACAAGCCTTGGCGCGCTTCGATGTCCAGGCCGGTGGTGGGCTCGTCGAGGAACAACAGCTGCGGGCGCCCGCACACCGCCAGCGCGAACTGCACGCGGCGCTGCTGGCCACCGGAGAGCTGGCCGTAGCGGCGCTCCATCAGACTGTCCAGTCCCGCCAGCGCCACGCAGTCGGCCACGCTGCGCGGCTCCGGGTAGTAACTGCGGGTCAGTTCGATCAGCTCACGCACCTTCAGCGTGTCCTGGATGCCGGCCGACTGCAGCATCACGCCGATGCGCCGGCGCGCCTCCAGCAGGCGCGGCGACATGCCGAACAGCTCCGCGCTTCCCGCATCGGGGCATTGCAGCCCCAATAGCAGGCTGATGGCCGTGGTCTTGCCGGCACCGTTGGGGCCCAGCAGTGCCAGCACCTGTCCGGCCGGCACCTCCAGGTCCAGCGCATCCAGCGCGCGGGTCTTGCCGTAGTGGTGCCGGACGCCGCGCAGGCGCGCCAGGACAGGAGTGGGAGCGACTGCGTTCATGCCGATGCCTCGTGATGGGTGTGGCCACGATAGGCAGCACGCGGGGCCGTGATCAGTGGCGCCCCTCATGCGAATCGGATGACAGGTGTCACTTGGCTGCGGCGTTGCCCGCGGGCAACCTGTGCATCGTGCCGCCCGCTGCCGCCGACGGCGTGGGGCATAAAGTGACTTCCGGCAACTAGGCTCGGTTACCCTACCCGGTCACACTTTCCCGCATACACCGTCTGGATACGCGATGAACTCTTCTGCTGACCTGTTGAAGGAACTCCGCATCGATCGCAAGGCACCGCCGCCGGAGCCGACGTCCCGGCGTGGCCTGTGGATCGGCCTGGGCATCGCCGCGGCCGTCGTGCTGGCGGTCGGCGCATGGGTGCTGCTGGGCAGAGAGAAGGCCATCGAAGTACGGACGGCACCGGTCGCGGCGCTGGGCAACGGCAATGCCGCCGCCACGGTGCTTGATGCATCGGGCTACGTGGTGGCGCGCCGCATGGCCACCGTGTCGGCCAAGATCACCGGCAAGGTCCGCGAAGTCCTGATCGAGGAAGGCATGAAGGTCGAAGCGGGCCAGGTGATGGCCACGCTTGATCCGGTCGACGCGGATGCGGGCCGTGCGCTTTCGCAGGCGCAGGTCGAGGCCGCGCGCTCGCAGGTGGCCAACGTGCAGGCGCAACTGACGGAGGCCGAGGCCAATGCGCGTCGCCTGTCCTCGCTGGTGCAGCAACAGCTGGTCGCACGCGCTCAGTACGACCAGGCCGTCGCCACGCGCGACGCCCTGCGCGCGCAGCTGCAGGCCGCCCAGCGCAACGTCAGCGTGGCCAACCGCAACCTGGCGATTTCCGACAACGGCGTGGACAACACCATCGTCCGTGCCCCCTTCGCCGGCGTGGTGATCGCCAAGGCCGCGCAGCCGGGCGAGATCGTCTCGCCGCTGGCCACCGGTGGCTTCACCCGCACCGGCATCGGCACCATCGTCGACATGGATTCGCTGGAAGTGGAGGTGGAGGTCAACGAGTCCTTCATCGGCCGCGTGCAGCCGAAGATGCCCATCCAGGCCACGCTGAACGCGTATCCGGAGTGGCAGATCCCCGGCGAGGTGATCGCCATCATCCCCACCGCCGACCGCAGCAAGGCGACGGTGAAGGTGCGCGTGGCGCTGAACGTGAAGGATCCACGCGTGGTGCCGGACATGGGCGTGCGCGTGAGCTTCCTGGAGTCGGCCAAGCCGCAGGCCACGCAGGCGCCGAAGGGCGCGCGCGCGCCCGCCGCCGCCGTCAGCGAACGCGACGGCGCACAGGTCGCCTTCGTGGTCGGCGACGACGACACGGTCGAACAGCGCACGCTGAAGGTCGGCGGCAAGCTTGGCGACGACGACCTCCAGGTCACCGACGGCCTGGTGGCCGGCGAGACCGTCGTCATCGACGCCCCGGCCGAACTGAAGGACGGCGCCAAGGTGAAGCTGGCCGAAGACACCGAATAAGACCCACCGAAACGGCGCGCGTGAGGAAACCCACGCCGCGACGAATCACCGGGGTTGCTGTTGTATTTCAGCGCTTTGCTTGAACGGGCCCCATTAGGTACGGCAAGCGGAGCGGGTAAAACCCGCAGGGCGGCGCACAGGACGTGCGCCGTTTCCGGATGACACAGGATGTGTCTTCCGGAAATTCCCGATCCGGTTGCGGACCCTGCGCGCCTGGCGCGCAGGGCGTGCCGCCTGGGGTGTGCTTTCTTTGGTCCTTTCTTTGCACAAGCAAAGAAAGGACGCCCCGCGGCGAGCGCGTGGAAATCGATCGTCACTAGCATTTGATTCACAACCCGCACCAAGCACGTCCCCCGAACAATCGGCATCGTGTCGATAACCGCCTCCCCGCTTCGTCGTACGGAAAGACTTCGCACCAACGCCCATCAGGTCAGAACCCGCCCTGATTGCCCGCAATGATCACCGTCCCGCGCACACCATTCCCGAACACCACCGAAGGAAAACGCCCCATGTCCTCCCTGGTCTCCCTCCGCAACCTCACCAAGACCTACCAGCGCGGCCCCGAAAAGGTGCAGGTGCTGCACGGCATCGACCTGGACATCCCGCACGGCGACTTCGTCGCCCTGATGGGCCCGTCCGGTTCCGGCAAGACCACGCTGCTCAACCTGATCGGTGGCCTGGACACGCCCAGCGGCGGCGAGATCGAGATCGAAGGCCAGCGCATCGACCGCATGAACGATGCCCAGCTCGCCCAATGGCGCAGCCACCACGTCGGCTTCGTCTTCCAGTTCTACAACCTGATGCCCACGCTGACCGCGCAGAAGAACGTCGAACTGCCGCTGCTGCTGACCAAGCTGGGCGCCAGCCAGCGCAAGCGCAACGCCGAGATCGCCCTGCAGCTGGTGGGCCTGGCCGAACGCGGCTCGCACCGGCCGAACGAACTTTCCGGCGGCCAGCAGCAGCGCGTGGCGATCGCCCGCGCCATCGTCTCCGACCCCACGTTCCTGATCTGCGACGAACCCACCGGCGACCTGGACCGTCATTCGGCCGAGGAAATCCTCAACCTGCTGCAGATGCTCAACAAGGAACACGGCAAGACCATCATCATGGTCACCCATGACCCGAAGGCGGCCGAGTACGCCACCCACACCATCCACCTGGACAAGGGCGAGCTGGCCGATACCCCGGCCGCGCACTGACGGAGGCGGTCATGAAATATTTCTCGTTGATATGGGCCGCGCTGTTCCGCAGCAAGACGCGCACCGCGTTGACGCTGCTGTCGGTGGTGGCGGCGTTCCTGCTGTTCGGGCTGCTCGACTCGGTGCGCGTGGCATTCACGTCCGGTGGCGGCGTTGCCGGCGCGGACCGCCTGGTGGTGTCGTCGCGGCTGTCGCTGACGCAGATGCTGCCGCTGAACCTGGAGCAGAAGATCGCGTCCACCCCCGGGGTCAAGAAGGTGGCCTACGCCGCGTGGTTCGGCGGCATCTACAAGGACCCGAAGAACTTCTTCCCCAACTTCTCCGTCAGCGACAACTACCTCTCGCTGTACCCGGAGTACGTGGTGGACGACGCGCAGATGAAGGCCTGGCAGAACGATCGCACCGGTGCGATCGTCGGCGAGTCGCTGGCGAAGAAGTTCGGCTGGAAAGTGGGCGACACCATCCCGCTGCAGGCCACCATCTTTCCACAGAAGGATGGCAGCAACGCCTGGCCGCTGACGCTGCGCGGCACCTTCGTGGTCGCCGATGACAAGAAGAAGGGCGAAGAAAACCAGCTGCTGTTCCACTGGAAGTACTTCGACGAGGCCAACCAGTACGTCAACGGCCAGGTCGGCTGGTACATGGTGAAGCTGGACAACGTGGACCACGCCACGCGCGTGGCGAAGGCCATCGATGCGATCTCGGAGAACTCGGACCGGGAAACCAAATCGCAGACGGAACAGGCATTCAACCAGTCCTTCCTCAAGCAGTTCGCCGACATCGGCTTCATCGTCACCGCCATCATGGGCGCGGTGTTCTTCACCCTGCTGCTGCTGACCGGCAACACGATGGCGCAGGCCGTGCGCGACCGCGTACCGGAGCTGGCCATCCTGAAGACGCTGGGCTTCACCAATGGCAGCGTGCTGGCGCTGGTCCTGGCCGAATCGGTACTGCTGGTGATGCTGGGCGGCCTGATCGGCATGGGCCTGGCCGCCGTCCTGGTCCCGATCCTGGGTGCGCTGACCGGCGGTGCGCTGCCGGTAGGGGCGATTCCGATCGAAACCTGGGCCGTGGGTCTCGCGCTGATGCTGGGCATCGGGCTGGTGGTGGGGGCATTGCCCTCGCTGCGGGCGATGCGCCTGAAGATCGTCGATGCACTGGCTGGCCGCTGAGGAGACCACGTCATGAAGAAGAATTTCTGGATCGGCAATCTGATCGCCGTGGTCTGCATCGCGCTGGGGCTGATCGGCTGGATCATGCTCCCTTGGCAAGGGGTGCTGGCTGCGGTCGTGCTGCTGGTGCTCTGGCTGGGCTTCACGCGCACCGGCCGGGTCGCACTGGCGGCCACGAAAATCGGCATCGCCAGCCTGCCGCAGCGCTGGGGTGCGTCGTCGGTGATCATCGTCGGCATCGCCGGCGTGGTCGGCGTGCTGGTGGCCATGCTGGCGATGGGCGCCGGCTTCGAAGCCACGCTCAAGCAGACCGGCAACGACACCACGGCCATCCTGCTGCGCGGCGGTTCGCAGGCGGAAACCAATTCCGTCATCACCCGCGACCAGTCGCCGCTGATCGGCAGCCTGCCCGGCATCCGCAAGGATGCGCAGGGTCGCGCGGTGATCTCGGCGGAACTGTCGCAGGTGGTCAACCTGCCCACGGCCAGCACGGGTGAGGATGCCAACGCCCAGTTCCGCGGCGTCAGCGATGCGGCGTGGGCCATTCGCCCGAACATCAAGATCATCGAGGGCCGCAAGTTCAACGTCGGCGTACGCGAGATCGTGGTCGGCCAGGGCGCGAAGGGCCAGTACCGCGGCCTGGACGTGGGCAAGACCATCACGCTGGGCAACCAGGACTGGACGGTGGTGGGCGTGTTCGCTGCCGGCGATGCCTTCGACTCGGAACTGTGGACGGACATCGAGACGCTGTCCTCGGCTTACGACCGCCGTGCCTACCAGTCCATCACGGTGGGGCTGGACGGCAAGGACGGCTTCAGCCAGTTGAAGACGGCGCTGGAGAACGACCCGCGCCTCAAACTGGATGTACAGACCACGCAGGACTACTACTCCAAGCAGACACGCCAGCTGACCACGATCATCAAATGGCTGAGCATCGTCATCGGCGCCATCATGGCCATCGGCGCGGTGTTCGGCGCCCTGAACACCATGTACGCCGCCGTCGCCGGCCGTGCACGCGAAATCGCCACGATGCGCGCGATCGGTTTCCGCGGGTTGCCGGTGGTGATGGCGGTGATGCTGGAGACCATGCTGCTGGCGCTGCTGGGTGGCGTGCTGGGCGGACTGATCGCCTGGGCCATCTTCAACGGCTACAGCGTGGCGACATTGGGGTCGAACTTCAGCCAGGTGGTGTTCCAGTTCAAGGTCACGCCGGAACTGCTGTGGAGCGGGCTGAAGTGGGCGTTGGGCATCGGCCTGGTGGGCGGCCTTTTCCCCGCGCTGCGCGCCGCACGTCTGCCGATCACGCAGGCCCTGCGCGCGATCTGATCGTTCAACGTGCGTCATCATGGAAGGGCCGGACATGTCCGGCCCTTCTTCGTTCCACCGGCGAGCGGATGCGTTACGCGTTGCGCCCGGAGGCTGAAGGGTCCAGCCAGCCTTGCGCGAGGGCATGTGCGACGTCGGCCGGCGTATCCAGGTCATGCGCCAGTGCTGGCGCGTCGTGCCACGCCAGCCCGTCCTGCGGCAGCGCGTTGAGGATGTCGCGGAAACCACGGTCGCCGCGCAGGCTGTGGGCGGTGCGCAGCACCGACGGCGACAGCACCACGGGAATGCCGGGCCGATCTTGATGCCGCGTGACGGCGCAGCCCGATGTCGCCGACGCTGCCGACGACAGCAGCGCCAGCAGGTCCGACGCCGCCAGCAGCGGCTGGTCGCAGCCGACGATCAGCGTGGGCGCGTCATGGCGTGCGAGCGCACAGGCCGCGATGCGCAGGCTGCTGGCCAGGCCTTCCTGCCATTCGGTGTTCACCAGCAGCTCGACTGGCAGGTCTTCCACCGCCGCGTGGACGTCGTCGACGCGTGCCCCCCCGATCACCAGCACGCGCGATGCACCGGACTCCAGCACCAGCCGCGTGGCGCGACGGACCAGGGTCTCCCCGTGGCGCATCAACAGCTGCTTGGGCTGACCCAGTCGTACGCTGCCGCCCGCCGCCAGCACCACGGCGGCATGCGCGGGCCTCATGACGCCTCGCCGGAATGCCACGCCTGCAGCTGCGCGGCGATGCTCAGCACGATGGCTTCAGGCCCCTGCCCGCCCAGCTTCAGGCCGATGGGGGAACGCAGGCGCGTTGCCAGCGTGTCATGCAGTCGCGCCGGGATGACGCGCAGCAGGTCTTCACGACGACGCACCGGGCCAAGCAAGCCGATGAAGGGCACCGCGCTTTCCGCCAGGGCCACCAGTGCTTCGCGGTCGTGTTCGAAATGATGGTGCATCACCAGCGCGGCATCGGGAAGGGGATGCAGCGCCTGCAGCGCGTCCTCGGGCGAATGCATCAGCCACGCGTCGGCGATGTCGGTGTCGGGAATCCAGCGCGCGCGACGCTCCACCACACTGACATGCCAGCCGAGTTGCCGCAGCCAGGCCACCAGCAACGCGGTTTCCGGGCCCGCGCCGAAGATCGCCACGCGCGGCGGCGGCGGCACGGAGATCCGGCTGTCGCCTTCCGGCGCCGCATCGGAAGAAAGCGTCCGCAACGACCATGCCAAGCGCAGGCCACCGACCACCGCCTCCACGGTGCCGTCGCCCGAGATCGTCAACGCGACGGTCCCTTCGCCCCGCCACCAGGCCTGCACCACCTGCGACCATCCCGGCACAAGGTCGAGCGGCAGCAGCGCCAGCAGCAGGCGGCCCCGGCATCCGACGGCCGAACCCGACAGCAGGTCATCGTCGTCGCGGGTATCGATGTCCATCCAGTCGATGCCACCGTGCTCGGCGGCATGCCGTGCACGCACACCGATTTCAGGCTCCAGGCAGCCGCCACTGAGCCAACCGACCTGCTGCCCGTCGCTGCCGAACAGCACCATCGCGCCCGGTCGTTCGTAGGTGGAACCCTCGGTCGCCACCACCACGGCCAGCGCCGCACGGCATGCGTCGTCGCTGGCGCGCGCGGAGGCTTCGAGCAGATGGCGATGGGCCGACATGGCACCACGATGGCGCAAGCACGAGCCGATTGGCAACCCGTGGTGCATTGCTGCCGACCCGGCGGCGACCGTCGCGGGCGTGCGCGCAAATCCTGCAGGATCAGGCAAGCATCGGCGAGCGCGGGTGATTGGCAAGCGTCATCTTCTGGTAGTACTGTCACTTCCTCCCAAGCCGACGCCAGGGGAAGATGATGAAGCTGCACGTCAACGGTTCCGAGCGCGACGTCGATGCGCCACCGGACATGCCACTGCTCTGGGTCCTGCGCGACCTGATGAATCTCACCGGCACCAAGTTCGGCTGCGGCATCGCCCAGTGCGGCGCGTGCACGGTGCATATCGACGGGGCGCCACTGCGCGCCTGCGTCACCCCGGTCTCGGCGGTGGCGGGGAAGAAGATCACCACCATCGAAGGCCTGTCCGCCGATGGCTCGCATCCCGTGCAGAAGGCATGGGCCGAGCTCGACGTCGTGCAGTGCGGCTACTGCCAGTCCGGCCAGATCATGTCCGCGGTGGCGCTGCTGGCCAAGGTGCCGACGCCGTCCGACACCGATATCGACCAGGCCCTGTCCGGCAACATCTGCCGTTGCGGCACGTATCCGCGCATCCGCGCGGCAGTGCATCACGCGGCCAAGCTCGGCAAGGGCTGACACGTTCCCGCATCGTTCTCTCCGGCCGTCACCGGCCGCATCGTTCAACGGAGTACCGCCGTGGACAACACGCCTTCCGCTTCGCGTCGCCAGTTCCTGAAAACCAGCGCCGTCCTCGGCGGCGGCCTGGTGATCGGCTTCGTGGTGCCGCTCGCCAACCGGCTCGCCAACGCACAGACCGGCGCCAGCGCCGGCGCTGCGGTCGCCGCGCCGTTCGCACCCAACGCCTTCCTGCGCATCGCCGCGGACGACAGCGTCACCGTGCTGCTCGCGCATTCGGAAATGGGCCAGGGCGTCTGGACCACCTTGCCGATGCTGATCGCCGAGGAACTGGACGCCGACTGGTCTAGGATGAAGGTGGAACATGCGCCCGCCGCGCCGGCGTATTTCAATCCGGTGTTCCGCATGCAGGGCACGGGGGGTTCCACCTCCACGTGGTCGGCGTTCGACCGCTACCGGCAGGCCGGCGCCGCCGCGCGCGCGATGCTGCTGCAGGCGGCGTCAGAGCGGCTTGGCGTGCCGGTGGCCGAACTGCGTACCGAGAACGGCGCCGTCGTGGCGGGCACGCAGCGGCTGCGCTACGGCGAACTCGCCGATGCCGCCGGCAAGCTGGTGGCGCCGGACCCGGCCAAACTGGTGCTGAAGGAACCCAAGGACTGGCGGATCATCGGCAAGCCCACCAAGCGCCTGGACACGCCTGAAAAAATCACCGGCCGCGCGAAGTTCGGCATGGACGTGCAGTTCGAGGGCCTGCTGACCGCGGTGGTCGCGCGCAGCCCGGTGTTCGGCGGCAAGGTGAAGTCGTTCCTCGCCACTGCGACCAAGGCGGTGCCGGGGGTACGCGACGTGGTGCAGGTGCCTACCGGTGTGGCCGTCATTGCCGACCATTACTGGGCGGCCAAGCTGGGACGTGATGCGCTGCAGGTGGTGTGGGAAGCCGGCGATGGCGCCACGCTCGACAGCGCGGCGTTGCGCACCCAGTTCATCGAGCTGGCCGCCAAGCCCGGCACCCAGGTCGCCAAGGCCGGTGATGCGGCCGGTGCCGTGGGCAAGGCCGCCAAGCAGATCGACGCAACCTACGCCGTTCCCTACCTGGCGCATGCGCCGATGGAGCCGCTGAACTGTACGGTGAAGATCACCGCCGACCGCTGCGACATCTGGACCGGCACGCAGTTCCAGACCATCGACCAGATGCAGGGCGCCGCGGTCACCGGCTTGAAGCCAGAGCAGGTGTTCGTGCACACGATGTTCCTGGGTGGCGCTTTCGGCCGCCGCGCCACGCCGACGTCCGACTTCGTCACTGAAGCGCTGCACGTGGCCAAGGCGGCCGGTGCACCGGTGAAGACGGTATGGTCGCGCGAGGACGATACGCGCGGCGGTTACTACCGTTCTGCCTTCGTCCATCGCGCGCGGGTCGGCCTTGCCGAGGACGGCACGCCGCAGGCGCTGGAACACGTGATCGTCGGCCAGTCGCTGGCCGCCGGCACGCCGCTGGAACCCATGCTGGTGCACAACGGCGTCGACCACACCTCGACCGAAGGCGTGGGGGATTCGCCGTACTTGGCGTCATTTCCCAACCATCACGTCAGCCTGCACTCACCGGTCACGCCGATACCCGTGCTGTGGTGGCGCTCCGTCGGCCACAGCCATACCGGCTTCGTGATGGAGTCGCTGGTGGACGAGATGGCCCACGCCACCGGCAAGGATCCGCTGGAGTACCGGCGGACCCTGCTGAAGGACCAGCCGCGCCACCTGGCCGCGCTCAACCTGGCGGCCGAGAAAGCCGGCTGGGGCACGCCACTGCCGAAGGGACGCGCGCGGGGGATCGCCGTGCATGCGTCGTTTGGCAGCTACTGCGCGCACGTGGCGGAAGTTTCGGTGGAGAACAACGCCATCCGCGTGCACCGCGTGGTCTGCGCGGTGGACTGCGGGCCCGCGGTGAACCCCGAGATGATCGCCGCACAGATGGAATCGGCGGTGGCGTTCGGCCTGAGCGCCGCGCTGCATGGCAAGCTGACGCTGTCGGAAGGACGCGTGCTGGAGTCCAACTACCACGACTATCCCGTGCTGCGACTCAACGAGATGCCGGCGGTGGAAACGCACATCGTGCCCAGCACCGAAAAGATGGGCGGCATCGGTGAGACCGGCGTTCCCCCCGTCGCCCCGGCCGTGGCCAACGCGGTGTTTGCGCTCACCGGCCAGCGGCTGCGTGAGCTGCCGTTGCAACTTTCCACCACCACGCCGGCCGCCGCGCCGACGGCCGCCTGAGGAGCCCGCCATGCGCATCGCACTGACGTTGACTGCGCTCCTGCTGCTCACCGCCTGCGGCCCCCGCATCAGCGAGGAGCAGAAGGCGCAGGCCCTCACCGCTTTCGCCACGGTGGAAAAGGTCTTCCAGCACCCGCGCTGCAGCAACTGCCACATTCCGGGCGACCAGCCGCTGCAGTTCGACAGCCAGACGCCACATGCGATGAACGTCGTGCGTGGCCCGGAAGGCAAGGGCGCGCCCGGTCTTCCTTGCGCCACCTGCCACGCCGAATCGAATCCGCCCGCCACCTACGGCCCGCATGCGCCGCCGGGCGCACCGCACTGGTCGCTGCCGCCGCCCGACCACAAGATGGCCTGGATCGGACTGCCGGCTGCCGAGCTGTGCGCGATGATCCAGGACAAGAAGCGCAACGGCGGCCGCGACTTCGCCGCGCTCACCAAGCACGTGGCCGAAGACAAGCTGGTGCTGTGGGGCTGGAATCCCGGCGGTGAGCGCGCGCCGGTGCCGGTACCGCACGACCAGTTCGTGGCGGCGTTCAAGACCTGGGCCGATGCAGGGGGTCCCTGCCCCGCACCGGGAACCAGCGTCGCCAAGGGCGATGCCGGCGGTTGAGCCGCACGCGCGTGAGGCGCCGGTACGCAGGATGCGTCGGCGCTACGCGGCGGGCACCACGACCCGGTTGCGCGAACGCCACAGGCCATCGCTGGCGAAGATCAGCAGGCCCAGCCAGATGGCGGCGAAACCGATCATGCGCTCCGGGCCGAAGGCTTCCTTGAACACCAGCACGCCGATCAGCAGCTGGATGGTCGGGGCGATGTACTGCAGCAGGCCGACGATCGACAGCGGGATGCGGCGCACGCCGTAGGCGAATCCGATCAGCGGCACCGCCGTCACCACGCCGCCGAACACCAGCAGCAGGTCGTTCTTCCAGCCGAAGCCGTGCACGAAACCACCGCCGTGGCCCAGTTCGCCCCACACCACGAACGCCAGCGCGGGCAGGACCAGATAGGCGCTTTCCACGCCCAGCCCGGCCACCGGGTCGACCGAGATCAGCTTGCGCACCAGGCCGTACAGGCCGAACGAGAATGCCAGCCCCAGCGCGATCCACGGCGGTGACCCGGACTGCAGCGTCAGCCACGCCACGCCCAACAACGCGAACGCCACCGCCACCCACTGCGCAGGCGACAGGCGTTCGCGCAGCACCAGCACGCCCAGCACCACGTTGATCAACGGATTGATGAAATACCCCAGGCTGGTTTCCACCACGTGCCCGGCATTCACCGCCCAGATGTACAGACCCCAGTTGAAGGCGATCAGCAGACTGCTGACGCCCAGCAGGGGCACGGCACGCGGCTGCGCGCTGATCTGCCGCCACCAGGAAGGGCCGTTCTTCAGCAGCAGCCAGCCCAGCACCAGCACGGCGCTCCAGACAATGCGGTGCGCGATGATCTGAAGCGATGGCACCGCCTTCAGCAGGTGCCAGTACAACGGCACCACGCCCCACAGGAAGAACGTGCCGGCGGTGATCGCCAGGCCCTTGCGGTCGATCGCCGCGGGATTCATGCGGTCTTCCTCGCACGCGCCAGCGTGATGATCACCACGCCCGCCAGGATCACGCCCATCGCCCCCAGGTCATGCGAGGTGAAGGTCTCCTTGCCGATCCATGCGCCCAGCGCCACCGCGATGACCGGATTGACGTAGGCATAGCTGCCTACCAGTACCGGCCGCGCATGGTGCAGCAGCCAGACGTAGGCGGTGAACGCGATGATGGAACCGAACACCGCCAGGTAGGCCACCGCCAGCGCGCCCTGCAGCGTCCAGTCAGCGACATTGAAACGCTCGCCATGCAACGCGCCGGCCACCATCAGCATCACGCCCGCCGCCAGCATCTGCGCGGCGGCCGTCATGAAGGGCGACGGCAGGTCGCGCCCACGCGACCACACCGAACCGTAGGCCCAGGCGATGGGTGCGATCAACAACAGCACCAGGCCCACCGGCGAGCCGGTCAGCGAACTGCCCGCGTTGAGCCAGACCACGCCGCCGAAGCCGACGATGATGCCCAGCCATTCGCCGCGCGTGGCGTGCTGCCCGCGCAGCGCGCCGAACAGGCCCATCCACAACGGCATCGAGGCCACGGCTACGGCCGCCAGGCCCGAGGAGACGGTCTCTTCCGCCAACACCACCATGCCGTTGCCCATCAGCAACAGCAGCGCGCCCATCACCAGCAGGTTCTTCCACTGCGCGCGCGTCGGCGCCGCCACGCCGCGCCAGCTGAGGAACGCGAACAGCACCGCGCCTGCCACCACGAAGCGGCTGCCGGACACCATCAGCAACGGCGGAAAACCGCCTTCCAGCGCGAAGCGGATGCCCAGGTACGTCGAGCCCCACACCAGGTACACGATGGCCAGGGCGGCAGCGACGGCAAGACCGCCACGCGCGGGCGCGGCAGCGGCGGAAACGGAGGAGGTCATGGGAGTGGGGTATGCGGTGTGGAGTAATTCTAGGCCAGCCAAGGGCAGCCGGCGTGACCGGGATGTCCGCGGGAACTTGAAACCTTTCCGGCCCGGCTTGAATCCCCCTCAAGGCTCGGCGCCCGTTCCGGCGGTCAGCCGCGCTCGCGCTCCAGCAGTTGCTGCTTGCGTGGCAGGCCCCAGCGATAACCACCCAACGAGCCATCGCCGCGGATCACGCGATGGCACGGCACCACGACGGCGATGCGGTTGTGCGCGCAGGCGCTGGCCACGGCACGCGCCGCGCGCGGCGCGCCCAACTGCTCGGCAAGCCCGGCATAGCTGACGGTGTCGCCGACCGGAATCTTCATCAAGGCCTGCCATACCCGTTGCTGGAAGCTGGTACCGATCAGGTCCACCGGCACGTCGCTTTCCAGCCCGGCGAGGCGGTCGGCCACCGCACGCAGTCGTGGCGCGAGGAACTCGTCGCTGCCCGCCTCCACGCGTTCCACCTGCGCCCGCGGGAATTCGGCGCGCAACCGCTGCTCCAGTACGGTCTCGTCATCGCCCAGCTCGATCGCACAGATGCCGCGCTCGGTGGTCGCGACCAGCGCCTTGCCCAGCACGGTCTCCACCATGCCCCAGCGGATCTGCACGCCGCGCCCGCCCGCGCGGTAGGTGGCGGGCGTCATGCCGAGTTTCGCCGAACTCTGCTCGTAGACACGCGACGGCGAACCATAACCGGCGTCGTACAGCGCCGTGGTCACGTCGCGGCCATCGCGCAGGGCCGACTTGAGCGCACCCAGTTTCTTCTGCGCCAGGTATTCGGCCGGACTCAGGCCATAACGTGCACGGAAACGCCGCTGCAGGTGCGAGGCACTGAGCCCGGTCTGCACGGCGAGTTCGTTCAAGGTGGGTTCTCCCGCGTCGAGCAGGTCGCGGGCACGCGCCAGCGCATCGCGACCCGACGGGTCGCGCGGCACATCGGCAGGGGGGCGGGGAGAGCGGTGCGGCATCGTGTTCATGCGCCCATCGTAGGCCGCGATGCCGGCGCCAGCTATCCGGATCTTGCGCGTCGGCCGGTCGTCAGTACGACCGGCCTGCACGGCACCGGTTTATTCGGCCCAGCGGCCCGGGCCCGGAGATTCGGGCAACACCTGCGCGGACAGCTTGCGGTCCTGGCCCAGCACTTCGATGGCGTCGGCGAGGATCGCGGCCGATTCACGCAGCAGCGGATCGGGGCGCTTCTCGGCCAGCTTCTCGCGCTGGGCATCCTTCACGATGTCGCGTTCGGATGCACCCAGGCCATCGTCGGCCAGGTCCTCGGCCAGCGGGTCGAGGGCCAGGCCCAACGCCTTGCGCTCGGTCTGGCGCTGCTTGCGCTGGAGGTCCTGCTTGTCGCGTTCGGCACGGCGTTCGGCTTCGTTGAGCGAGACATACTTCTTGGCGGTCTCGGCGCGGAACTGCGCCACGTCCTCGGACCACCACTGGAATTCCTTGTCCTTGGCCGAACGCGCGGCGTGCATCGCCTGCAGGCGCGGCAGCAGCGGTGCGAAGTTGCCGTACTGCGTGTGAGGCACCGCGGCGATGCGCGTCCACGGCAGCGCATTGTCGTAGGTGCTCTCGCCGTACTCGGTGGCATCCACGCTTACCGGGAACGCGATGTCCGGCACCACGCCCTTGTGCTGGGTGCTGCCACCAGCCACGCGGAAGAACTGCGCGATGGTCAGCTTCACCTGCCCGAAGCGCGCGGTCTCGTTGGCGGGCCAGCGATCCAGGTCGACCAGGTTCTGCACGGTGCCCTTGCCGAAACTGGTCTCGCCGATCACCAGGCCACGACCGTAGTCCTGGATGGCGCCCGCGAAGATCTCCGATGCCGACGCCGAACCGCGATTGATCAGCACGGCCAGCGGACCTTCCCAGGCCACGCCGGTCTTGCGATCGCTGTTGACCGTCACGCGGCCACCGGATTCGCGCACCTGCACCACCGGGCCCTTGTCGATGAACAGACCGGTCAGTTCAACCGCCTCGTCCAGCGAACCGCCACCGTTGTTACGCAGGTCCATCACCACGCCGTCAACGCCATCGGCCTTGAACTTGACCAGCAGCTTGGCAATGTCGCGGGTGGCGGAATTGAAGTCGTTGGGATTGCGGCGACGGCCTTCGAAATCCTGGTAGAACGCCGGCAGCTTGATCACGCCGATGCGGCGCGCCGGCTCGGTTGCGCTTGCCGGCAACGTGATGGTCTCCGCCTTCGCGGCCTGCTCTTCCAGCTTGACCTTCTGGCGCGTGATGGTGACCAACGTGTGCTTGCCGTCGATACCCGCTTCCGCCGGGATGTACTCGATGCGGACCTGGGTGTCCTTCTTGCCGCGGATCTGCGCGACCACGTCGTCGATGCGCCAGCCGATCACGTCGGTCATCGCGCCGGACTTGCCCTGGCCCACGGCCACGATGCGATCGCCCACCTTCAGCTTGCCGCTCAGGTCGGCCGGGCCACCCGGCACGATCTCGCGGATCACCACCAGGTCATCCTGCCGTTGCAGCACCGCGCCGATGCCTTCCAGCGACAGCGACATCGACTGGTTGAAGTTCTCGGCGGTGCGCGGGGTGAAGTAATCGGTGTGCGGATCGATCGCGCCGGTGTAGGCATTGAGGAAAGTCTGGAAGACATCCTCGGTCTTCAGCTCGGTGATGCTGCGCTGGAGGTTGGCGTAGCGCTTGTCCAGCGTCTTGCGGATGTCATCGGGCTTCTTGCCGGCCAGCTTCAGGCGCAGCCAGTCGTTCATCACCGACTTCTTCCAGATGCCATCCAGTTCCTGCGTGCTGGCCGCCCAAGGGGCGTCCTCGCGATCGTATTCCCAGCGCTGGTCGCCGGTGAAGTTGAAGTCCTGCTTCAGCAGTGCGCGTGCATAGGCGACACGCTGGTCGACGCGCTGCTTGTAGACGGCGAAAATCTCGTACGCGGGCGCGACGTCGCCACTGCGGATCGCATCGTCCATCTTGGTCTTGTATGGGGAGAAACGCTCCACGTCGGCGGCGGTGAAGAACTGCTTGCCGCCATCCAGCGCTTCCAGGTAACGCTTGAAGACTTCCTGCGACAGCGTGTCATCCAGCGGACGCGGACGGTAGGCGTAGCGGCTGTCCGACAGCAGGCCGTACACCAGCTTGGAGGTGTTGGACTGGTCGGCGGTCGGTGCCACCGCCACGGCGTCGCCGTCACCGCGGGCGAGCAACGCCAGCGGAGTGGTCAGGGCCAGGGCCAGCAGCAGGACGGGGACTTTCTTCAGTTTCATTGCGTACTCACGGCCCGTGGGCCCGGAAGGCGGTAAAGGATTGGCGGTTCGACATCCGGACAGTGCACAAAGTTGCACGCCTTGTCATCTGCCTTTGGGCAGCCTAGCCGCAGAAACGTAGGAAAAGGTGAACCGTGGCCGTGCCTGCCGGCCGACCACGGAACCCATGACCGGATGCCGCGTGCGCCCGGTCCCGGTCAGGCCCGGATGCCTTGGAAACTCAGGCGACGACGGGAAGCGACCGGGCGGCTTCGGCGGCCTGCTGGTCGGCATGGTAGGACGAGCGCACCAGTGGGCCCGAGGCGACGTGGCTGAACCCCAGCGCGTTGCCGTACAGCTCCAGTTCCTTGAACTCGTCCGGCGTCCAGTAGCGCATCACCGGGTGGTGGTGCGCCGTCGGTTGCAGGTACTGGCCGATGGTGACCATGTCCACGTCGTGCGCGCGCAGGTCGCCCAGCGTGGCCTTCACCTGTTCCATGGTCTCGCCCAGGCCCAGCATGATCCCGGACTTGGTCGGCAGGTGCGGGTGCTGCTGCTTGAAACGCTGCAACAGGGTCAGCGACCACTGGTAATCCGCGCCCGGTCGCACGTTGGTGTACAGGTCCGGCACGGTCTCGATGTTGTGGTTGAACACGTCCGGCGGATTCACGGCCAGGATCTCCAGCGCGCGGTCCATGCGGCCCTTGCCGCGGAAATCCGGGGTCAGGATCTCGATGCGCGTGCTGGGCGAGTGCTCGCGGATGGCGCGGATGCAGTCGACGAAATGCTGGGCGCCGCCGTCGCGCAGGTCATCGCGATCGACGCTGGTGACCACCACGTACTTCAGGCCCATGTCGGCGACGGTCTGGGCCAGGCTCAACGGTTCCGAGGCATCCGGCGGCTTGGGCCGGCCGTGGGCGACATCGCAGAACGAACACCGGCGCGTGCAGACTTCGCCGAGGATCATGAAGGTGGCGGTGCCGTGCCCGAAACATTCATGGATGTTGGGGCAGCTGGCTTCTTCACACACGGTGACCAACCGGTTCTCGCGCAGCTTGGCCTTCAGCCTGGTCACGGAACCGTCGGACGGGATCCGCACGCGGATCCAGGAAGGCTTGCGCAGCACGGGGGCGTCGGCGAACTGCACGGGGGAACGCGAGATCTTGTCGCCCCCCAGCTGTTTGGCGCCCGCCTCGAGCGGAGCAGCCGGGGTGGGGCCGGAGACGACCTGCAGGGGGATTTCCCGGGTCGCGGCCGGGCGTGCGGGGGAATCGTTCATGTCGCGATTCTACTCTTCCGCCCCGCGCGGCCGCAGGCCCGGGCGTGCCGGGCGCGGAACCCAGTGTCTTGCCCTGCCTGGCGGCGAGCGCCGGGGCCCTCGCGCGGGCAATAAAAAAGCCCGCAATGGCTGGGCCATTAGCGGGCTTGCTCCCTCCCCCACGTCGGGATGCGCGGCCATCGTGAAGGAGCCGTTACGGGTCATGCACGCTGCACTGCAAAACAGAACCGGGCGGTTTACCCAGCCTGTTGCGGAGGGAGAAATGTGAATGTCGGCAAAACCCATGCCAGCATTGGATGTTACCGATATCAGACCAATTCACGCGTGTAGCAGAAAAACGAGATTACATTCTTGCGTGCCGCAATCTGAATAGGCACCTCACATTCCGTCCGCGCAAAACCGGCTGTCGGCTACCTGATCAGCGGCGGCCGGCTGTCATACCAGTGGCGCGCACGCACGGGATGGAAACGGCGCTGCTGTCCGTCCAGTTCCACGCCCAGGCTCAGCGCCTTCCAACTGGCGTACAGGTCACCGCGTCGCTGCTTGCCCTGCATGCGCAGTCGCGCCTCCAGCTGGAAACGGTCGTTGTTGGCATGCATGCGGTCCAGCACCAGCACGTCGTCCTGCCACTGGACGCGACCATTGACCTGCGCCTGGCCCGCATCGACCAGCTTGTAGACCCAGGCCGGGTATTCCTTCTTGCGCGAGAACAGCGCCAGCAGGAAGCCGACATCCTTCATGGAGACATCGGCTTCGCCACCGGCGCTCAGCGGCTTGTCCACGTCCAGCCGCGCGCGGCCAAGTCGTACCCGGGCCCACCAGCCGCTGCGCGATTCGCCGCCGGGTTCGCTGAAACTGATGTTGCGAAGCTGCACGGTGCTGCCATCGGCGACGAAGGCATGCCGCTTCAGGTCGGCGCGACGCAGGCGCAGGTCCAGGTCGATGTCGCCGCGCAACTGGATGCCGGCCAGGAACATGCGCGTGCCCCGCCCGGCGATGCGCAGCGCGCCATGGCCCACGTCGCCGGCGGCATCCAGCGACAGGTCGCCGCTGAGCAGGCCCGCCCCGCCGTCGAAGCGCATGTGTGCCCGCGGCAGGAAAGGGTTGTAGACGCGCAGGTCGGGCACCGACGCATTATCGAAGACCACGCGCGCGCGCAGTGTCTCGCGCATCTTGTCGAGCCTGCCTTCCGCATTCAACGACAACCGCAGGTTGCGCCCCTGCACATAAGGCTTGCCGGGCGCCTTCACCGCGGCCACATGGAACTGGTCCATCACGGCTTCCAGGCGTGGCACCAGCTCGCCGTTCGCGCCGGCATCCAGGCGGATGTCCGCGCGCGCCTTGCCGCGGATGCGGTTGCCCATCACGTCCGCGACCGCCTGCACGCCAGGCACGCTGATGCGGCTGCCCGCGGCGAGCTTTCCGGCATCCACCTGCACGTCGGCGCTGACATCGCCGGCACCGTCGAGCTGCAGCCACGGCGCCTGCGGGAAGAACCCCGACAACCAGCGCAGCGAACTGAAACGCCAGTTGCCCACCACATGCCCGGATGCGCGCGGCAGCAGCGAATGGAAATCGCGCAGCGGCACCCGGTTGCCGCGCAGCCGCAGGTCCGCGTCCAGCGACAACCGGCCATCCGCGCGCGGCGGTACCTTGGCCTTCACCACGATGTCCCGATCCACCGCCAAGGCCAGGCCGAGCGCATCGTTGCGCGCCGCGCCCGCCATGTCGTGGCCGCTGACGGGCATGCTCCATTGCAGCGTGCCACCGGGAATGAGAGCCCCACGCGCGAAGGCCAGATCGATGCGTGCCTGTCCCCTGCCCGGCACGAGCTTCACGTCCAGCTCGCCTTGCGGACTGGCCCGCACATCCAGGCCCGACGTCGCGCCATCCAGCTTCAGCGCGGCCTCGGTCTTGAGCAGCTTGTCGATGCCGCGCGCCTCTTCACGCCGATGCCTGGCGATGGAGAATCCCGCCTGCAGCACGCCCCTGCGGAGCACTTCGCGTCCCTCGTGGGTCAGCACCGCATCGCGGAAGGTGACCTTCGACGGCATCACTTCCATCGCGCCGCCACGCAGCTGCTTGTAGAAGCCGACCTCGGCACTGCCCACACCCTGCAACTGGATCGCATCGAAGCTGGCCTTGCGCACCGAATCGCTGGTGATGCGTTCGAAATGCAGTTCCCAGCCGCCCTCGCGCGGCGTCGCGGCGGGCAGTTCCTTCGCGACGCGCTGCACGCCGCCGCTGACCTCCGCCACCTGCAGCACCGGCACCCGCACCTGCTTCCTGAGCAGCGGCAACAGGGCGATGCGGCCGGACGCGCGCTCCACCCGCGCCTGCCATGCGATGCGGCGGACGTGGCCCTGCAGCGTCGCCCCCGACAGGTTCACCCGGCCCGGCCACCATGTACTTCCGGATTCCCAGCGAAGCTGGAACTTCTCCGGCTTGCGGTTGACCGCCCATTCGCCCAGCGGGGTATTGAGGAACACGTTGCCGGCGAGCAGATACAGCAGATAGATCGCCACCAGGGCGAGCGCCAGGCGGCGCAGCCACGGCAGCGCGCGTTGCACGACGGGTGGTATCCGTTCCATCCGCGGAGGATGCCTCAATCAGGCACGCGCGCAACCCGTGTCCGACGGAAGGATGGCCTCAGGCGGAAAAATGCCCATGGAAGCCCAGCGGGAAGGCATAGGGCAGCCAGGCCTGCGCCAACGGGCCCTCGGCCACGCGCCGCGCATCAAGCACGGCGATGCCACTGCGCCCACGCGCGGCATCCAGCAGCGTCCCAACCAGCCAGCCGTCGTCAGGCGCCTGGCTGCCCGGGCGGGCTACGAAGAGGTGTTCTTCCACCAGCACGTCGCGGCCGTACCGATGCACCTGCCGCGTGCCGCGGCCCACGTCGAAGCTGCCGATGGCATTGAAGTACGGCGCGGTGGCTTCACCGTCCTGCAGCGGTGCGTAAAGGCGCGCGGCACGGGACGCGGGCGTGCGCGCATCGAAGACGGGGAACTCGATGCCGGCGACGCCGGTGTCTTCCCAGCGCGCCGCCCCGCCGCGCAGGTCCAGCACCAGTTCGCGCAGCGCGCCGTGGCCACCCTGGGCGTCAGGCCGGCCATTCATGGCGGCCTGCATCGGCGACCGGGCCTCGTCCAGATCCGAGTGCTTCACCGCACGCAGCACGATTTCGCCATTGCGCTCGTGTGCATCACCGAAGTGGTAGATCGCGGCGAAATCGGCTTCGAACCAGCGCGCCCGCGAGGGACTGTCCTTGTCCACCACCGCGATGCGCAGGGGCTGGTCGGCCTGAAAGCGCATCCGCTGGAAGAACGCGCCCTGCCCGTCGGCATAGTGGTAGGGCATCAGCGCGAAAACGAGGTGCCGGTCGGTCATCGCGAAACTGTGCAGATAGCCGTGTACGGGGGTTTCCAGCACATCCGCCGACACCAGCGCCCCGTCCGTACCGATATGCCACACCAGGAGGCCGTTGCCGCCCATCATCGAGATGGAACCGAAATTCCACGACGAGCCATCGCGGTCCACCAGCGGATGCGCGGAGAAAGGCAGTGCCGCCAAGTCGGGGCGCCAGGTGACGGGGCCCAGCGTCGTCAGCTGGTCCGGATCCAGTTCGAACGCGGACCCTGCCTCGGAGAGCGCGAACAGGCGGCCGTTGATCATGGTGACCGAGGTGTTGGCGGTGTTGGCATCGTCGTTGTTGCGCAGCGGCTGCATGTCGGGGATGGACGTGCCGGCGGTGGGGTACAGGAAGCGACCCGCCTGCTGCTCGCGGGTGAACTTGGGGGTGGCGACCATGCGCGCCCGATGGGCGACACGCCCCTCGCCGAACGTCCAGCCATGCACCATGCCGTCGCCATCAAACCAGTGTTCGTAACGGAAGCCGGCGCGCTCGGTCCACGCGGGTCCATTGCGATAGAGCGTGCCGGCGAAGCCGGGCGGTAGCCGGCCTTCCAGCTCGACCGTCGCGGGACCCAGCGATGCCGTTTCCACCGACTTCCAGCCGGCCAGCCAAGGGTGCTGCCGCAGGCCACCGGCGAAGCGCGCGGGGTCGCCCGCATGGGCCAGCTCGCTGCGCAGCAGCACGGGTGTGATGGCCAGCGCGGTGGCGCCGGTGAGGAGGTGGCGGAGGAAACGGCGGCGACTGGCTTCGACGGCGCGCATGGCCCCGTCCTCAGCGCAGCGTGATGTCGATGGACTGATCGACCACGAGGTCGAAGCGCGCTTCGTCCCAGGTCGGCTTGCGCATCACGCGCGGGTTGTTGCTGAAGCCGTAGCCTTCCACCGGCATGCCGATCAGGTTGCTGTCCAGCTTGCCGTTGCCGTTCTCGTCGTGCGTGATCATCACCGCATAGGCGCCGGGTGCCAGGTCCTTGAACACGAACGTGGCCGTTTCCCCATGTGGCGGACCGCCCGTCGCCTGCACCGGTGCCGCCTGGCCGTCCCAGCCGGCCGGCGAATCGACAAGCGCCACCTTCACCAGCCCGGTCTGCGCGCGCACATCGCGCAGCAACACGGTCAGGTCGGCGGCCTGCGCATGGGCGCAATACACGCTGGCGATCAGGACGACCAGCGAAACGGTACGGCGGGCGGTGCGGTTCATGGCGTGTCCTCGGGCGGTTGGCGGTGAAGCCAGTCTGCGGATGCACTTGCCCGGCGTCAGATGCCGGGCGTCACCACTTCGACCTGCCGGAAGTCACTCGCGCGGCATCCGCCCTGGCACGCTCACGCACTTTCCAGCAGTCGCGCCGGCACCGGGCCACCCAGGATGAAGCCCTGCACGGACGGGCAGCCGAGGGCACGCAGGATCTCCAGCTGCCCGTAGTCCTCGACGCCTTCGGCGGTCACCGTCATGTCCAGCGAACTTGCCAGGTTGATGACCGACGCGATGATCGAGCGCGCCATGCCGGCGGGGTCGTCCCCGCGCAATCCGGCGGCAAAGGACTGATCGAGCTTGATCCGGTCGAACGGCAGTTCACGCAGCTGCGCCATCGACGAATACCCCACGCCGAAGTCGTCGATGGCGATCTGGATGCCGTAACGGCGCAGGCGCCCCAGCATGGCGCGCGCGCTGACCGGGTCGCGCGCGATCGCCGACTCGGTGATCTCCAGCTCCAGCCGCTCGGGCGGAAATCCGACCCGGTGCAAGACACCCACCACCGACTCCACGAAGTTCGGCGTCGTCAATTGCAAGGGGGACACATTGACGGACACACTGATGTCCCCTCGCCACGCCAGTGCATCACGGCAGGCCTGCTCCAGCACCCATAACCCGATGGGCACGATCAGTCCGCACTCCTCCGCCACCGGGATGAAGGTGGCGGGCGACAGGAAGCCGTGCAAGGGATGCCGCCAGCGCAGCAAGGCTTCATAGCCGTGCACGCGGAGCTCGTCCGAGGTCCGCAACGCCAGATAATGCAGCTCCAGCTGGCCTGCGCCGGCGGCCAGCGACAGGTCGCTCACCATCGCCAGCCGCTCCTCCAGGCGCTCGCTCATTGCCGGCACATGCAGCCGCGCTGTATCACGCCCTTCATTCTTGGCCACGTTGAGCGCTGTGTCGGCGCGCCGCAGCAACTCTTCCAACTGCTGGTGGGGCGTGTCGACCAGCGCGCAGCCGATGCTTGCGCGCACATCGACGCGAAAGCTGTTGACCTCCTCGGGAATCCGCAGCGCCTCGAGCACGCGGTCAAGACGGGCCAGCACGGCGGCGCCCAGGTCCGGCGCACGCTCCCACGAGAGCAGCAACGCAAACTCGTCACCCCCCAGCCGGGCAAGATAGTCTCCCGCCTGGCAGATCGCGAGCAGGCGTCCGGCCACGACCCGCAGGATGTCGTCACCCACGGAGTGGCCCAGGCTGTCGTTGACCATCTTGAAATTGTCCAGGTCGATCAGTGCGATGGCCTGGTAACCCGGTCCCGGACCATCGTCAGGCAGTACCGACAGGAAGGCGCGCCGATTGGGCAGGCCCGTAAGTGCATCATGGTTGGCCAGATGATGCAGGTATTGTTCGCGCAGGATGTCTTCCGCTTCGCGTGCGCGTGCGTCGGTGACATCGCACCCCACCCCGCGCCACCCGACCCACTCGCCGGCGTCGGACGTCAGAGGCTTGGCGCTCACCGCCCAACTGCGGACGACGCCCGCATTCCGCACCTCCACGACGACGCGACTGAAGGGAACACCGCTGGCCAGCCTTGCGCGCAAGGCGACGGGCCCGACTTCATGGTCGCTTCGGAGCGAGAGCAACCGGTGCTGCGAGAACAGTCCCGCGATCTCGGCACCCACGATGGCGTCCTCGCTCTTTTCCAGCACCTGCGACAGGCGGACGCTGGCCCGCGTCAGGCGACCTTGGCAATCGCTTTCCCACAGCCAGTCGTTCGCATTCTGTTCGAAATCGTGGAGCAGCAGGCCCACGATCTGCCGTTGGTGCTCGGCCGAGAGTTCGGCTTCGGTACGTGCGACGAACATCCGCGAGGCGAACAGCAGCGCAAGCGAAAGCATCACCGCGTAGAAGCACAACAGGGTGAGGGTTGTCAGCTGCGTCATGTAATCCAGCCGCGTCACCATCAAGCAGGCCGACACCGTAAGCACCAGCAACCATATGACCGAGATCAGCGGGGTCGTGATGCCCACCAGCACGCCGGTGGCGATCAGCCCGGGGGTATACGCCGCCAGCAGCAGGCGACCACTGTCGTCGGCAGCGAGCGGGCCGCCCAGATAGATGCCGGCCCCGCACGACAATGCGGACAGCGCGCACCACATCGCGCTGACATGCAGATCGGACATTACCAGCGCACGCTCTCCGTGCCGGCGCGACGCCGCCGCACGGATCAGCGCGTGAAAACACCATGCGGCGTGGGCAAAAATGAAGAAAAGCAGCCACGGTACCGTAGCGTCCATGGCGTGCGAGGGAACGATGGCCATCAGCACGCCCATGCCCGTCACGACGTTGGATACCGTATACCAGGGCACCACGCGGAAGAGATTGCGCAGCTGCCCATTCAGCAGCAGGGCGCGGGATTCGTCGCTGGCATCCTGTAATGCCCAGCACCTGCGCAACGAACTCCATAACGACCACATGCGCCATCTCCCGGGGCGCCGCCGTCTTCAATGTGAAGGAGTCACATTGGTCCCTGCATGCGCTACCGATATTACCCTCTCGCGATCAACGTCGGACAAGCAGCACATTCCGCACGGCGAATCACGCGGCCCGCACTGCGCAGGTGGCGCGGCGATGCCGTACCGCGTCGGCCAGCCGGTTCAGTGCCTGCACCGAACGTTCCCAGTCCAGGCAACCATCGGTGATGCTCTGTCCATAGACCAGCGGCTGCCCCGGCACCAGGTCCTGTCGACCCCCGACAATGTGACTCTCGACCATGACGCCGACCATGCGCCGTTCGCCGGCTTCCAGCTGCGTCGCGATGTCATCGATCACCTGCGGCTGGTTGTCCGGATTCTTGCCACTGTTGGCATGGCTGGCATCCACCATCAGGCGCGCGGGCAATCCGGCCCTGACCAGCACCTGGCTGGCAGCTTCGATGCTGGCGGCGTCGTAGTTGGGTGTCTTGCCACCGCGCAGGATCACGTGGCAATCGGGATTGCCGGCCGTCGCGGCGATGGCCGATCGTCCGTCCTTGGTCACCGCCAGGAAATGGTGCGGATGCGAGGCCGCACCCACCGCATCCACCGCGATCCTGACGTTGCCGTCGGTGCCGTTCTTGAAACCCACCGGGCACGACAGGCCGCTGGCCATCTCGCGATGGACCTGGCTTTCGGTGGTGCGCGCACCGATCGCCCCCCACGCCACCAGATCGCTGATGTACTGGGGCGAGATGGTGTCCAGGTACTCGCAGCCCGCGGGCAGGCCCAGCGCGTTGATGTCGCGCAGCAGGCGGCGCGCCAGCCGCAGCCCCTGGTTGATGTTGAAGCTGCCGTCCAGCGCGGGATCGTTGATCAGGCCCTTCCAGCCGACCGTCGTGCGCGGCTTTTCGAAGTAGACGCGCATGATGATCTCCAGTTCCGCGCCCAGTGCATCGCGCAGCGGGCGAAGGCGCGATGCGTATTCGATCGCCGAGGCGGGGTCGTGGATGGAGCACGGGCCGATCACCACGATCAGGCGGTCATCCTGGCCATGCAGGATGCGGTGCACGGCGTCGCGCGCCTCGGACACGGTCTGCGAGACGCGCTCGTCGCAGGAAATCTCGGCGATGACGTCGGCGGGGGTGACCAGCGTGTCCAGTGTGCGGATGCGCAGGTCGTCGGTATGGGGGGGCATGGGGTTCTCCGGATCAATAAAAAAGCCGCCAGGTTCGCTGGCGGCTTCAAGGGGATTCTTCTGGTGTGGTACCTAGAATGAATGCTGCCCTTCCTCCGCCTGCGGCATCGGATAGCCGTGATACCAGAAATAAAAGCGGGCGCGGGTCAGGTTCATTCTGCGGGCAGTGATAACACGGCTTTCGGGCGATGGCGAATGTTTCATCCGCAACATTGAAGCGGCTCAGCCCGCGGCAAAGAACATCAGGTAGACCAGCCGTCCGTTCTCTGGCGAGGTGCCGAACGCAGGCCCCGCGGTATGCCACAGCCACGGCCGCAGCAGCACCAGCCGGTTGAAGCGCATCGGCACCTGCATGGTCGGCTCCCAGGCGGCATCGTCGTTGCTGTGCTTCTCGATGATTTCCTGGTGCATCTGCGCGTGCGTGGCGAAGCCCATCGCAGCCAGTTCGCCATCCGTGATCGGGGCGCGGTCGGAGTTGCTGGCACGGTAGCGGAAGAATTCGGTGCCGCCGCGGCAGTCTTCCGGCCGACTGAGATACAGGATGCCGGACCAGTAGGCCTGATCGATGTGCACCTTGGCATGGCCGACATCGTCGGCCAGCGTGATGCGGAATTTCGCATGCGACTGCAACGGCGAAATCGGCTTCAGTCGTTCGCCGGTGAGCCTGGAAGCCGCGTCGGCCAGGCCGTCGATCTCGATGCGCTCCAGTGAATTTCGCCCGGGAAAAGCGCCCTTCACGTCCGGATACGTCAGACGCAGGGCAGCGTCGCGCAGGGCGTGGGCGTCCTGGGTGCCCAGGAAATCATCGACAACGATCAGGGAGGTCGGCATGCGGGGAGGCTAGTCGCATGCGTGCCGCAGGACAAGCCACACGCAGCCCGATGGGTGGCCGCATGACGGGCGCCACTGCGTTGGCTTCACGTCTGCGCATCGCGGACGCCACCGAGGGTGTGCCATGTCCCTGAGTCGTCGCCAGCTGCTGGCTGCCCCCGTCGCGCTTGCGGCCACGTCACTGCTGCCGGGTCCGCTGCTGGCGGCCGTGGCTGCGCAGACGCCGCCCTTGCCCGACCTGTCGGACTGGGACGCGGTGCGCGCGCAGTTCGCGCTGGACCCCGCGTATCGCCATTTCGCCTCGTTCTTCATCGCCAGCCATCCCGTACCGGTGCGGGAGGCACTGGAGGGCTATCGGCGGGCGGTGGACGCCAATCCATTCCTGTTCGTCGAACGCGCGATGTTCGAGGATGACGCGCACAATCTTCCCCTGCAGGTCTGTGCGGAAGTCGCCGACTACCTGGGAGGGCGCGGTCAGGACGTCTGCCTGACGCGGAGCACCACCGAAGGCCTGGCCCTGGTCTACCACGGGCTGCCACTGCAGCACGGCGACGAAGTGCTGACCACCGTGCATGACCACTATTCGCACCACGAGTCGATCCGCCTGGCAACGCTGCGCAGCGGTGCGTCGGTGCGGAAGATCGCGCTGTTCAAGGCATCGCACGACGCCAGCACCGACGAGATCGTCGGCACCCTGAAAGCCGCCATCCGCCCGCAGACGAAGGTGGTGTGCGTGACGTGGGTGCATTCCAGCACCGGCATCCGCCTGCCGGTCCGCGAGATCAGCGCGATGCTGCGCGGCCTGCCGCAGCCCCCACTGCTGGTCGTCGATGGCGTGCATGGATTGGGCGCGGCGGACGAAACCATCGCGACGATGGGGGCGGACTACTTCTGCGCCGGCACGCACAAGTGGATGTTCGGTCCGCGTGGCACCGGCATCGTCTGGGCCGATGCGTCGAACTGGGCACGGCTGCGGCCGCTGATCCCCAACTTCTCGGAATTGGAGAGCTACACGGCGTGGACGCAGGACCGCCTGCCCGCCGGCGCCAGCAACGCCGCGCGCATGTCGCCCGGCGGCTTCCATGCGTTCGAGCACCAGTGGGCGCTGGCGGCCGCGTTCCGCATGCACAGGCAGATGGGGCGTGCCCGCGTGGCGACGCGGATCGCCGCGCTCAACGAACAGCTGAAGGCGGGCCTGGCCACGCTGCCGAAGGTAACGGTGCACACACCGCGCAGCGCGGCGCTGTCGGCAGGACTGGTGTCATTCGAAGTGGAGGGCGTCACGCCGCAGGACGTGGTCAAGCAGTTGCTCGCACGTCGCGTCATCGCCAGCACCAGTCCGTATGCGGTCCCCCATGCACGGCTGGCGCCCAGCCTGGTCAACACGGCCGCGGAGGTGGATGAAGCGCTGGCCGCGGTACGCGCCATCGCGGCCTGACGCGCAAAGAAAAACCCCGCCTCGCGGCGGGGTTCTCCGTGGTGCGGATGGAACGGGAAGCCGGACTCAGAAGTCCATGCCGCCCATGCCGCCCATGCCACCGCCGCCCGGCATGGCCGGCTCTTCCTTCTTCGGCGCTTCAGCCACCATCGCTTCGGTGGTGATCATCAGGCCGGCGATGGACGCCGCGTTCTGCAGGGCCGAACGGGTGACCTTGGTCGGATCCAGGATGCCGAACTCGATCATGTCGCCGAACTCGCCGTTGGCGGCGTTGTAGCCGAAGTTGCCCGAACCGTCCTTGACCTTGTTGACGATCACGGAGGGCTCTTCGCCGGCGTTGGTGACGATTTCGCGCAGCGGGGCTTCCATCGCGCGCAGGGCGATCTGGATGCCGTGGTTCTGGTCTTCGTTGATGCCCTTCAGGCCGGTGATGGCCTGCAGTGCACGGATCAGGGCCACGCCGCCGCCCGGGACCACGCCTTCTTCCACCGCCGCACGCGTGGCGTGCAGGGCGTCTTCGACGCGGGCCTTCTTTTCCTTCATTTCGATTTCGGTCGAGGCACCGACCTTGATCACGGCAACGCCGCCGGCCAGCTTGGCCACGCGTTCCTGCAGCTTCTCGCGGTCGTAGTCCGAAGAGGTTTCTTCGATCTGCGCCTTGATCTGGCCGATGCGCGACTGGATGCGCTCGGCATCGCCGGCGCCGTCGATGATGGTGGTGTTCTCCTTCGAGATCACGACCTTCTTCGCACGACCCAGGTCGTTGATGGTGGCCTTCTCCAGCTGCAGGCCGACTTCCTCGGAGATCACCGTGCCGTTGGTCAGCGTGGCGATGTCTTCCAGGATGGCCTTGCGGCGGTCACCGAAGCCCGGCGCCTTGACGGCGGCGACCTTCACGATGCCACGGATGGTGTTGACCACCAGGGTGGCCAGCGCTTCGCCTTCCACTTCCTCGGCCACGATCAGCAGCGGCTTTCCGGCCTTGGCGACGCCTTCCAGCACCGGCAGCAGTTCGCGGACGTTGGAGACCTTCTTGTCGTGGATCAGGATGAAGGGGTCGTCGAATTCGACCTGCTGCGACTGCTGGTTGTTGATGAAGTACGGCGACAGGTAGCCGCGGTCGAACTGCATGCCCTCGACCACGTCCAGCTCGTTCTCAAGGCCCGAACCTTCCTCAACCGTGATCACGCCTTCCTTGCCGACCTTCTTCATGGCTTCGGCGATGATGTCGCCGATGTTGCTGTCGGAGTTGGCGGAGATGGTGCCGACCTGGGCGATGGCCTTGTCGTCGGCGGTGGGCTTGCTGATCTTCTTCAGCTCGGCCACGGCGGCCACCACGGCCTTGTCGATGCCGCGCTTCAGGTCCATCGGGTTCATGCCGGCGGCAACCGCCTTGGAACCTTCGCGGATCAGCGCCTGCGCCAGCACGGTGGCGGTGGTGGTGCCGTCGCCGGCGTTGTCGGAGGTCTTGGAAGCGACTTCCTTCACCATCTGCGCGCCCATGTTCTCGAACTTGTCAGCCAGTTCGATTTCCTTGGCGACGGACACGCCGTCCTTGGTGATGGTGGGGGCGCCGAAGCTCTTCTCGAGCACGACGTTGCGGCCCTTCGGGCCCAGGGTGGCCTTGACGGCATTGGCGAGAATGTTCACGCCGCGCACCATGCGCGTACGAGCGTCTTCGCCGAAACGAATGTCCTTGGCAGCCATTGCGATTACCTCAGTTCTGAAAAAGGTTCAGTGATGAAAAGGGGTGCGGAATCCGCGGCGATCAGCCGAGGATCGCGAAGATGTCGTCTTCCTTGACCACCAGGAAGTCGGTGCCGTCCAGCTTCACTTCGGTGCCGCTGTACTTGCCGAACAGCACCTTGTCGCCGACCTTGACGAGCGGGGCGCGCACGCTGCCGTTGTCCAGCACCTTGCCGGCGCCCACGGCGATGACTTCGCCCTTGATGGGCTTCTCGGTGGCCGAGTCGGGGATCACGATGCCACCGGCGGACACCTTCTCTTCTTCCATACGCTTGATGACCACGCGGTCGTACAGCGGCTTGATATTGCTCATTTCAATCCTCTTAAGTGATTGATTGCACTGGGAAAGGGGTGGCGATGTTAGCACTCTCCACGGGAGACTGCCAACGCCACGGGCACAAAAACCCGGCCAAGCCGGGATGCAGCAGATGTTGGGATGGGCCGGCGCGATTCAAGGGCCGCCTGCAAAGAAATCGCAGGGCCGGTCCGGCGGGCCGGTCTGCGATAATCGCCGGCCCATGCCTGTACGCCTCGTCCTGTCCACCTGCCCCGATGCCGAGACCGCCGACCGGATGGCGCGCGCCCTGGTGGACGAACGACTGGCCGCCTGCGTCAGCGCCCTGCCCGGCGTCGTGTCGACCTACCGCTGGGAAGGCAAGGTGGAGCAGGCCACCGAGGTCCAGTTGCTGATCAAGACCAGCCCGGACCGGCTGGAGGCACTGACCAGCCGACTTGTCGAGCTGCACCCCTATGAACTGCCGGAGGTGCTGGTGGTCGAAACCGCCGGCGGCCTGGCCGCCTACGCGGACTGGGTGGCCGACCAGACCCGTGCCGACTGACCCTGCCCGAGCGACCCGATGACCCTGATCCGCACCCTGCTCGCCTTCCTGCTGCTGCCGCTGGCCGCGCTGACCGCCCAACCGGCGGCGGCGATCACCCAGGACGACCTGCTGCCGGTCGACGAGGCCTTCGTGCTGACGGCCAGCGCGCCCAGCCGGGACCGCATCGAGATCCGCTGGAAGATCACCGAGGGCTACTACCTCTATCGCCACCGCACCAGCGTGGAAGCGGGGACCGGCTTTGCCGCGCAGCCGCTGCAGATGCCCAAGGGCAAGGCGTACCGCGATGAATTCTTCGGCGACGTGGAAACCTACCGCGGCGACCTGCTCGCCACCCTTTCCGGCCAGGCCGCGGCGGGCGCCGACAGCGTCAGCCTGAAGATCAGGTACCAGGGCTGCGCCGACGCCGGCATCTGCTATCCGCCGCAGACCCGCACGCTGACCGTGGCATTGCCCGTGGAAGGCGGCGGCAGGGACGCGGGCTTCACGCCCCTGACCGGGCCGGGGCTGCAGGCCGGCTCGCTGCTGGGCAAGCCGGCGACCGGGGCGGTGGACGCGCTGCCGTTGCCCGCCGAACAGGCGTTCGCGTTCGAGGCGATCGCGTTCGACGGCAACCAGCTGCTGCTGCGCTTCACACCGGCCCGCGGCTACTACGTGTACCGCGACCGCACGTCGATGGCGCTGGAAGGCGACCCGGCCGTGTCCCTGCTGGCCCCGCGCTGGCCGGCCGGCGTCGCGCACCGCGACGAACACTTCGGCGAGGTGACGGTCTACTTCGACCAGGCGGAAGTACCCGTCCCGCTGCGGCGCACGCACGCCAAGGCGACGCAGGCGACGTTGCGGGTCACGTTCCAGGGGTGCCAGGCTGACGGCATCTGTTATCCACCGATGACCCGCCGGGTGAAGCTGTCGATTCCGGCCGGCGAGGTGACGCCTGCGGACGCACCTGCCCCCGCCGTCGCTCCGTTGATCGAACCGCTGCCGGGCGCGGCGGTGGCCGGCGCGACCGATGCGACGCCTGCCGGTGCCGAGGCGGCATCGGCGGATGCACCGCCCGCCGATGTCGAACGCACGCGCCCGCCGGAGGATGTCCTGGCGCGCAGCCAGCGCGGACCCACCACGCTGTTCGCGGCACTCGCGCTGGCGCTGCTGGGCGGCCTGATCCTCAACCTGATGCCGTGCGTGTTGCCGGTGCTGTCGCTGAAGGCGCTGTCGCTGGCCGAGAGCGGACGCAGCGGGGGATACGCACGGCGCAGCGCGCTCTGGTACACCGCCGGCGTACTGGTGAGTTTTGTCGCGGTGGGCGCGCTGGCCATTTCGCTGCGCGCCGCCGGCCAGGCACTGGGCTGGGGTTTCCAGTTGCAGCAGCCCTGGGTGGTGGGATTGCTGGCGTACGTGATGTTCGCCGTGGGCCTGAGCCTGTCGGGCGTGTTCGCCGTCGGCTATCGTCTGGCGGGGGCCGGCCATGGACTGATGCAGCGCACGGGGCCGGCGGGCGATTTCTTCACCGGCGTGCTGGCGGTGGTGGTGGCCAGCCCGTGCACGGCACCGTTCATGGGGTTGGCGCTGGCCTATGCCTTCACGGCGCCGACTGTGCTGGCCCTGCTGGTGTTCGCGGTGCTGGGCCTGGGCCTGGCCCTGCCCTTCCTGTTGATCGGCTTCATTCCCGCGCTGGCCAACCGCCTGCCGCGCCCGGGCGCATGGATGGAAACGCTGAAGCAGGTGCTGGCGTTCCCGATGTATCTCACCGCCGCGTGGCTGCTGTGGGTGCTGGGCAAGCAGCGCGGCATCGATGCAGTCGGGCTGGCCTTGGCCGGACTGGTCGTACTGGCACTGGGGCTGTGGTGGTTCCAGCGCCTTCGCCTGCGCAGCGCCCCGCTGCAGCGAACGCTGTCCGTGCTGGTGGTGGTGACATCGCTACTGCCGCTGGCGCTGGCGCACCGCCTGCCGCAGGCGACGCGCGCCGCGGTGGCCGAGCCGGGCCAGGTGGCGTATTCCGCCGAACGCCTGGCGGCGCTGCGCGCCGAAGGCCGCATCGTTTTCGTCGACATGACCGCCGACTGGTGCGTCACCTGCAAGGCCAATGAAAAGGCCGTGCTGGACAAGCCGGCCTTCCGCGAGCTGTTGGCATCGCGCGGGGCGGTGATGATGACCGGCGACTGGACCAACGTGGACCCGGCCATCACCACCTTCCTGGAAGAGCACAAGGCGGTCGGCGTGCCGCTCTACGTGGTGTATCCGCGCGACGGCGGCGAAGGCGAGGTGCTTCCCACCGTACTGACCCACGAGCTGGTCAGCGACGCCCTGGCACGGGCGGCGCGATGAAGGCGACCACCCCGCGCATCCTGCTGGTGGCGGCCTTGGCAGGCGGACTGGGCCTGCTGGCCAGCGTCTGGTTCAACGGCAATCCACTGTGGCGCACGGCCACCGGCGAACGGGCCCTGCACGCCGCCGTGAACGCAACGGCGCCCGCGCCTCCCGCCGGCGTCACGCCCGCGGGGATCGGCGACCCCATGCCGCCCATCGCACTGCCCGGACTGGACGGCAAGATCGTCGATCTGGCCGCGAACTACCCCGGCAGGCGCCTGCTGATCAATGTCTGGGCCAGCTGGTGCGGGCCCTGCATCGAAGAGATGCCCGAACTGGAACGGTTCGCGGCCTCGCAAGCGAACGACGGCGTGCAGGTGATCGGGCTGGCCCTGGACACGCCCGAGGGCGTCCGCGATTTCCTGTCACGGGTACCGGTCAGCTATCCCATCGTGCTGGACGCCCCGGGCCCGGCCGATGCCAGCGTCTGGCTGGGCAATGCGAAGGGCGTGCTGCCGTACACCGTGCTGGTGGGTGCCGATGGCCGCATCGTCCGGCAGAAGGTGGGACCGTTCCAGCACGGCGAGATCAGTGGTTGGGTCGACTGACAGCGCCATCGCTCAAGATCGTCGAACAGGCAGGCTTCCTGCCTTCATGAGGCCTTCACTGGGGCGTCGCCGACGGCATCGCGCCGCCGAAAGCCGCAGGCGCCACGGATCCCGCGTGATCGCCGCCGGAATTCAAACAATCGATTAAAACGAGGCAAACTTCGGCGAACTGGACAGCATCGCCGGGTTCAAGCAGACTGCCGCCCTTCCGCTGGAGACGCGAATGGCGAAGCTGCTGGTCCTGCATGGCCCCAACCTCAACCTGCTCGGCACGCGCGAGCCGGAGGTCTATGGCCACGCGACCTTGGCAGACATCGACCTGGCGCTGACGGCCCAGGCCAAGACCGCCGGCCACCAGCTGGAAAGCGTCCAGTCGAACGCCGAGCATGTCCTGGTCGAACGCGTGCAGGCCGCCCGCACCGACGGCACCGATTTCATCCTGATAAACCCCGCCGCCTTCACCCACACCTCCGTCGCCCTGCGCGACGCACTGGCCGCGGTGGCCCTGCCCTACATCGAAATCCACCTGTCCAACCCGCATACCCGCGAACCGTTCCGCCATACCAGCTACTTCAGCGACAAGGCGGTCGGCGTGGTCTGCGGTTTCGGCGCCGACAGCTACCGCTACGCCCTGGACGCCGCGCTGGCCCGGGTGGCAGCCGCATGACGCACGACAACAACACCCCGTTCCGACGCGCCGGCTGAAAGCCGCCCGTCCCGCCGGCGCGCCGCGCCGCCGCCTTCTTTCCACCGTTGCATCCACCGTATACGAGGCCCCTATGGATCTCCGCAAAATCAAGAAACTGATCGACCTGCTGGAAGAGTCGAACCTGGCAGAAATCGAGATCAAGGAAGGCGAGGAATCCGTGCGCCTGGCCCGCACGCCGAAGGGCGGTTACGCCGTGCCGGCCCCCGCGCCCGTGGCGTACGCCGAACCGCGCCCGGCCGCGCCGATGCCGATGAGTTCGCCGACCGAGGCCTCCACGGGCGGTTCGGCCAAGCCCGGCAACAACCTGCCCGACGGCCACGTGGTGCGCGCGCCGATGGTCGGCACGTTCTACGCCTCGCCGTCGCCGGAGAAGCCCGCGTTCGTCAGCGTCGGCCAGGCCGTCAAGGCCGGCGACACGCTGGCGATCATCGAAGCCATGAAGATGTTCAACCCCATCGAGGCCGACGTATCCGGCACCGTGCTGGCGATCCTGACCGAAAGCGGCCAGCCGATCGAATTCGACCAGCCGCTGTTCGTGATCGGCTGAGGTCCGCGCCATGCTGGACAAAGTCGTCATCGCCAACCGGGGTGAGATCGCGCTGCGCATCCTGCGCGCCTGCCACACCCTGGGCATCCGCACGGTCGCGGTGCATTCCACCGTCGACCGCAACCTCAAGCACGTGGCCATGGCCGACGAGTCGGTCTGCATCGGCCCGGCCGCGTCGAAGGACAGCTACCTCAACATCCCGGCGATCATCGCCGCGGCCGAGGTGACCGACGCGCAGGCCATCCACCCGGGCTACGGCTTCCTGTCGGAGAACGCCGACTTCGCCGAGCGCGTGGAGCAGTCCGGCTTCATCTTCATCGGCCCCAAGGCCGACACCATCCGCATGATGGGCGACAAGGTCGAGGCGATCCGCGCGATGAAGGCCGCCGGTGTGCCGTGCGTGCCGGGCAGCGGTGGTCCGCTGGGCGACGACATCGTCGCCAACACCAAGATCGCGCGCGAGATCGGCTACCCGGTGATCATCAAGGCGGCCGGCGGCGGTGGCGGCCGCGGCATGCGCGTGGTGCATGTCGAGGGCGCGCTGAAGGCCGCCATCGAGACCACCAAGTCTGAAGCCAAGGCCGCGTTCGGCAATGGCGAGGTCTACATGGAGAAGTTCCTGGAGAATCCGCGCCACGTGGAGATCCAGGTGCTGGCCGACGGCCAGGGCAACGCCATCCACCTGGGCGAGCGCGACTGCTCGATGCAGCGCCGCCACCAGAAGGTGGTGGAGGAAGCACCGGCCCCCGGCATCAGCGACCAACAGCGCGCGGAAATCGGCAAGGTCTGCGTGGAAGCCTGCCTGCGCATCGGCTACCGCGGTGCCGGCACGTTCGAATTCCTGTACGAGGACGGCCGCTTCTACTTCATCGAGATGAACACCCGCATCCAGGTGGAGCATCCCGTCACCGAGCGCATCACCGGCATCGACCTGGTGTGCGAGCAGTTGAAGATCGCCGCCGGGCAGAAGCTGGGCATCAAGCAGTCCGACATCGTGATGCGCGGCCATGCCATCGAGTGCCGCATCAATGCGGAAGATCCGGATACGTTCATGCCGCACCCGGGTCTGATCCAGCACTTCCATCCGCCGGGTGGCCCGGGCGTGCGCGTGGATACGCACATCTACGAAGGCTACCGCGTGCCGCCGAACTACGATTCGATGATCGGCAAGCTGATCGTGCACGGTCCCGACCGCGAAACCGCCATCGCGCGCATGCGCGTGGCGCTCAGCGAGATGGTGGTGGACGGCATCAAGACGAACATCCCGCTGCAGCAGCGCATCATGCGCGACCAGGGGTTCCAGGCCGGCGGCCAGAACATCCACTACCTGGAAAAGCGCCTGGCCGAGCGCAAGAACAAGACCATCGCACTGGTCTGAAGCGACTCGCATGGCAGGACGGCGACACCGCCGTCCTGCCGTATCCGCGAACCACCGCACACCCGCATCGCAGCGTCAATGTGGCATCAGCCATTGGCGCTGCATGTCCGGGGACGCAGCGCTCCGGCGTTGGAGGAAGGGACCCCTTTCTCCACGAGACATGCCGATGCGCCCCGTCCCCCGTTCCCTGTTCGTCGCCTGTTGCATCACGCTTGCGGCAGCACCCGCTTCCAGCGCGCCGCCCGCGGGCCCTCCCACGCAGGTGTGGATCGACGTGGCCACGCACAGCATGGCCGGCATGCCCGACATGGGCGCGATGGGTGGACTGGCGTCGCGGATGATGGGGGGCGGCGCCATGCAGGCGCACTACGGCCAGACGCGCATGCCCGCCATGCCCGGGCAATACCTCGACATCGCCCTGCACAACCGTCTCAATCCCGGCAAGGAAGCGCAGCAGCTGGTTCCCGCCGGCCTCAAGCTGGGCAAGGCATTGCCGCTGGTGCCGCCGGTGCGCAAGGGCGAGCCTGTCGATCACGCCGGCGAGTACAAGCCACCCGAAGGCCAGGCGCGGCTGCTGATCTATTGGGGATGTGGCGACACCGTGCGCAAGGGACAGCCCAGGGTCATCACGCTCAGTGCCAGCGGCGGCAAGGTGGAAGTCAGTGGCTCCATGCAGGGACGTTACGCACCCGACCGCACCATCGATCCCGATCCGGCCTATGCGCTGTGGCCCAACCCGAAATCGGGCAAGCGTGTGCCTGACGGCGCGTCACTGCAGGGCGCGCACCAGGTCACCGGCGCAGGCGTGCCGGAATCGCTGAAGTTCGAGCTGAAACAGGTGGCCGACTTCATGCCCAGGGTCGCGCTGCAGAGCAGCGGCACGCTGGCGGATGGCCAGACCTGGCGATGGTCGCCGGTGGATCGCGCGCAGGCGTACTTCCTGCATGCCATCGGTGCCAAGGGCAAGGACGTCGTGCTGTGGAGCAGCGCGGAAGTCCCCGACGTCGGCATGGGCATCGTCGATTACCTGGGCGGTTCGCTGATCGAGCGCTGGTTGAAGGAGAAAGTCCTGCTTCCCGCCAGCGCGAACCAGTGCGCGATCCCCAAGGGCATCTTCGCCGACGCCGGCGAAGGCAGCGAGGGCGGTGGTGGCCTGCTCAGCATCATCGCCTACGGCCCGGAAAGCCACATCGCCTGGCCACCGAAACCCGCCGATCCCAAGCAGCCCTGGAATCCGGAATGGAACGTGCGCGTGCGCACCAAGTCCACCGGCGGCGCGATGCTGGGCATGGATCTGTCGCAGCTGCAGGACATGGAAGCGCCGGACGAACAGAAGCCGCAGGAAGAGAAGAAGCCGTTGCGCAGGCTGTTGCAGGGCATCATCGGCGGTTGAGGGGCGCGCTGCGCGCCATCAGAAAAACGAAGGGCCGGGAACTGTTCCCGGCCCTTCTTCGCGCATGGTTCAGACAGCGGTGCGCATTACGGTGCGGGCACCTGCGTCCCCCTCACCGGCGTCGCACCCAGCGGCGACGAAGGATCGGTCACCCGCACGGTTTCGGACGAACCGTCAGGCCATACGACCTTGATCGTGCTGCCGGGCGCGAGCGTGGAGAACGGCGTGCCGCTGCGTGCGCGGTACAGGGCGGCCACCTGCGCTGCGCCCAGCCGGCGCGCATCGTCCGGCAGATGGATGGTCATGTGCGCCACCCGCGTCAGGTCCCGGTATTCGGGCTGTCGCGTCTCGATGACCAGGGTCGCGGCCGCGGCCGCATAGGCCACCACCACCAGGCTCCAGACCAGGAGGTTCACTCCGGGCCGCGTGCGCTTGTATTTCATCCGTCCACTCCCGGGTGGGACAACAGCGTGCCCACCATCTCGTCCACGTTGTCCACGCCCTGGCGCGGCACACCGGCATCGCGCGCAAACGTGGTGAAGTCCTGCGATTCGTCCTGCGAGCAGATGCCGCCATTGACGCAGTAATTGGTCATCATCGCGCCGGCCGGGCTGCAATCCATGCCGAGCTGGCACGAGGCGATGCGCCACGCGATTTCCGACAGGTCGCTACCCGACACGTCGCCCAGCGTTTCCCGGTGCGCCCCGCCCACCGTGCCCATCGCCGGCGCGATCGCGACGAAGGCGAAGGGATCGCGCGACTCGAGCACGCGCAGCACCAGGTCGCGACGGTAGGCTTCGTCGTCGCGCAGCGGCTGCTCCATCGCCAGCAACGACGCCTCGGCGGCCAGGCTGCCGGCCTGGGCGGCCTGCACGCGCTGGGTGATGATCTTCGGCAGCGAGAACCCGTCCTGCGGCACGAACCGCCCGCAGCGCTGCTGCACCCGCTGGCGCGCCGACACCATCGCCGCGCCATTGGAAAGCCCCAGGCGCGCGATGACCTGGGTGTCGTGCGCGTAGGTCGCCGGATCGGAGGCGTATCCCGCGCAGTAGTCCTGCACCAGGCTGAGCAGCCACATCGCATCGGCATCGCCGGCAGCCGCACTGGCCATCAGCGTCTGCGTATAAGCGAACAGGTCGGGGCTTTCTTCGAACGCGCGCCGCAGCGGCGACATCGACAACGTCGAACGCATCGCCACCGGGGTGGGCCGCAGCGCCTGCACGGGGGCCACATCCCGCGAGGCCTGCGCCGACGGGAGCGGTTCCGGTTCCGCCACGCGCGGCACGGCCTGCCCGGCATGACGCAGCGGAATCCACGCCAACACACCCAGCAGGCCCACCAGCGCAGACAGCAACAGCGGCTTCCGGGTCATGCACCGATTATCCGGGCCGCGCGACCCCCTTTCAACGCGGAAGGCCCTCGCCCGACCCGCTGCGACGGCCTTTCGTCGCCTGAACGCGGCGGGTCTGCGGAGGACCCCATGCGACAATCCCCTTTCCCTGTCGCCACGCCCCACCACCATGCCCTATCTGGAACTGACCCTGCGCTGCACCGAAGCCGAACAGCCGCGTTACGAGAACGCGCTGGAAGACGTCGGCGCACTGTCGGTGACGCTGCTGGACGCCGATGCCGACACCAGCAACGAGCACGCGATCCTGGAGCCCGGCGTCGGCGAGACCCCGCTGTGGAAGGCCCTGGTGCTGACCGCGCTGTTTGCCGAGGACACCGACCCGCTGCTGCTGCTGGCCGCACTGGAGGCCTTCGATCCGGCGCTGGACTGGACCCAGGCGGGCTTCCGCACGGTGCAGGACGAAGACTGGGAGCGCGCGTGGCTGGACCAGTTCAAGCCGATGCGCTTCGGCGCGCGCACCTTCATCGTGCCCTGGAACCACGAGGTGCCCGAAGACGCGCGCAGCGCGGATGCCGCCATCGTGCGGCTGGACCCCGGCCTGGCATTCGGCTCCGGCACCCATCCCACCACCGCGCTCTGCCTGCGCTGGCTGGACAGGCTCGCGGGGGAAGGCCTGCTGGCCGACGCACGGGTACTGGATTTCGGCTGCGGCTCCGGCATCCTCGCCCTGGCGGCGCTGAAGCTCGGCGCCCCCGCTGCGGTCGGCGTCGACAACGATCCGCAGGCACTGCTGGCCAGCGCGGACAATGCGCAACGCAACCAGGTGGACGCGCGCTTCGCGGTATACCTGCCCGACGACGAACCCGTGGCCACCTACCCGGTGGTCGTGGCCAACATCCTCGCCTCGGCGCTGGATGCGCTGGCCGACACGCTGGCATCGCGCGTCGCGCCGGGTGGACGCATCGCACTGTCGGGCATCCTGAAAGGCCAGGAGGATGATCTGCTGCTGCGCTACCGTCCCTGGTTCGACGCTCTGGTGGCCACCCAGGACGGCGACTGGATGCGCATCGACGGCGTGCGCCGCTGAGCATGCGTCGCCGGCGCGGGGTCACAACACGCGTCGCATCGCGCATGGTTGAATAAGCCCATGTTCGCCACGTGCCCGCATTGCCAGTTCCTCGTCGCCCAGCATCCGCAGACCCGCGCGTTGCCGCCGGCCTGTCCGCGATGCGGCAAGGCACTGGGAAGTGAATCGCCTGCCACGACCACACCCAGTCTGGCCACCTACCTGCAACCTGCGGCCACGGGGATCGAAACCTCCGATGACGCGCCGGCCGCCGATGCCACTTACACCGCACAGGGAGACGCGAGACCGCCTGTAGCGGACGAAACCGCGGCCATTGATTCCGCTACACCCATTCCGTCCGACGCGGCACACGAATCCGTGGAGCCCGGGCCACGGGATGATGCGGACCTCGCAGCGTCCAGCGGGGAAGCCGCATCCCCCGACGAAGCCACAAGCACCATCGGCACACGCAGCCTGCCGGCATCGCCCGCCCCTGCCACCCGCGCCACACCTGCACCCATGCCGCGCTTCACGCGTGCCGCACGCACCACGCCGGTGCACGCACGCGCGGCACGCTGGCAGTGGGGCGTCCTGGCTGCGCTGCTGTTGCTGCTCTGCATGCAGGTCGTGCTGGCGGACCGCGACCGCCTGGCGACGCAGGCGGCATGGCGCCCCGTGGTGATGGCGCTCTGCGGGATCTTCCGCTGCGACGTCCCCATCTGGCGCGAACCCGCAGCCTTCGCGATGCTCAGCCGTGACGTGCGGCCGGTGCCGGGCGCACCGGGACAACTGCAGGCGCAGGCAACCTTCCGCAACGATGCGCGCTGGACGCAGGCCTGGCCGGTGATCCTGCTGACCTTGAAGGACGCCGATGGCCGCACCCTGGGTGCCCGCGCCCTGCAGCCCGGGGATTACCTGACCGACGAGGCCACGCAGGACGGCATCGCACCGGGCCAGAGCGCCCAGGTGGCTGTCCGCGTACGCGAGCCCAGCGCGAATGTCGTGGCCTTTTCCTTCGACTTCCGTTAAGCGGCCCGGATTCATCAAAAAGCGGATGCACGCACCGCGATCAGGCGCTAGACTCGTCCCCCCGCCGAATTCCAACAAACAGAACGCGGGCGCCAGAATCCGCAACGCCAGGGGACCGTGTGAACGCTGCTTCCACCCGTCAGGACACTCCACGCGGCACTGCGCCACGTCCGCCACTGCGCGAGCACGTTGCCCAGTCCGTTCGCCGCTACCTGCGTGACCTGGATGGCTGTGAAGCCGATGACGTGTACGAGATCGTGCTGCGCGAGATGGAAATCCCGCTGTTCGTGGAAGTGCTGAACCACTGCGAAGGCAACCAGAGCCGCGCGGCCGCCATGCTGGGCATCCACCGCGCCACGCTGCGCAAGAAACTGAAGGATTACGGGCTGGCCTGAGCGGTCACCCGCGACACGCCGGCCGCGCACCTCGCGGCACATGCACCTGTCGGACCCGGGCGCCTGAGCGCAGCGCGCTATAATTCGCGCCTTCGTTCCGCATCGTCTCCTCCCCATGACCGCCCATCACCAGCCCGTCCGTCGGGCGCTGTTGTCCGTTTCCGACAAGACCGGCCTGCTCGAACTGGCCCGTGCCCTGTCCGCCCGCGATGTCGAACTGTTGTCCACCGGCGGCACCGCCAAGACATTGCGTGACGCCGGCCTGTCCGTGCGCGATGTATCCGAGGTCACCGGGTTTCCTGAAATGATGGACGGACGCGTCAAGACGCTGCACCCGATGGTCCACGGCGGCCTGCTGGGCCGTGCCGGCACCGACGACGCCGTGATGGCCGAGCACGGCATCGGCGCCATCGACCTGCTGGTGCTCAATCTGTACCCATTCGAGCAGGTCACCGCGAAGGCGGACTGCACGCTGGCCGACGCGGTGGAGAACATCGACATTGGCGGTCCCGCGATGCTGCGCTCGGCGGCGAAGAACTTCGCGCGCGTGGCGGTGGCCACGGACCCGTCGCAGTACGACGGCATCGTGCGCGAACTCGACGCCAATGACGGCGCCCTTTCCGCACAGACGCGCTTCGCGCTGTCGGTGGCGGCGTTCAACCGGGTGGCGCAGTACGACGCCGCCATCAGCAGCTACTTGTCGGCCATCACCGATACCTCCGGCGACGTGCCGGTGCGCACGGCATTCCCGGCGCAGGCCAACGGCAGTTTCGTGAAAGTGATGGACCTGCGCTACGGCGAGAACCCGCACCAGCAGGCCGCGTTCTACCGCGACCTGTATCCGGCGCCGGGTTCGCTGGCGACGTTCACGCAGCTGCAGGGCAAGGAACTCAGCTACAACAACATCGCGGACAGCGATGCGGCGTGGGAATGCGTGCGCCAGTTCGACGCGCCGGCCTGCGTGATCGTCAAGCACGCCAATCCCTGCGGGGTGGCGGTGGGCGCGGCTTGCGGCGACGCCTACGAACTCGCCTACGCCACCGACCCGACCAGCGCATTCGGCGGCATCATCGCGTTCAACCGTACGCTGGATGCCGCGACGGCGAAGGTGATCCTGGACCGCCAGTTCGTCGAGGTGCTGATCGCGCCGGACTACGAGCCGGCCGCACTCGACTACGCGACGAAGAAGGCCAATGTGCGCGTGCTGCGCATTCCGCTGGCGCCGGTGTCGCCCGGTTTCATCGACACCAAGCGCGTCGGTTCGGGCCTGCTGCTGCAGACCGCCGACGACCGCGTGGTGACGCGCGACGAACTGAAGGTGGTGACCAGGCTCGCGCCGACCGACGCGCAGTTCACCGACCTGCTGTTCGCGTGGAAGGTGGCCAAGTTCGTCAAGTCCAACGCCATCGTCTATGCGAAGGACCATCGCACCATCGGCGTCGGCGCCGGTCAGATGAGCCGCGTGTATTCCGCGCGCATCGCCGGCATCAAGGCCGCGGATGCAAACCTCGTGGTCGAGGGCTCGGTGATGGCCAGCGATGCGTTCTTCCCATTCCGGGACGGCATCGACGCCGCGGCCGCTGCCGGCATCAAGGCCGTCATCCAGCCCGGCGGCTCGATGCGCGACAGCGAAGTGATCGCCGCCGCGGACGAACACGGCATCGCCATGGTGTTCACCGGCGTGCGCCACTTCCGGCACTGAGGACGCCAATGGCATCCATCACGCTGCGGGATGCGGTCGAAGCGGATTTCGACCGCATCGTCGAACTCAACCAGCGCGAAGTGGTGCAGACCAGCGCGATGGACGCCGGACGCCTGGCGCTGTTGCACGCGCTGGCGATGCACCACAAGGTGGCGGTGGTGGAGGGTGTGGTGGTGGCGTTCCTGCTGGCCATGCGCGACGGCGTCGACTACCGCAACGAAAACTACCAGTGGTTCGCCGCCCGGTATCCGCGCTTCGTCTACATCGACCGCATCGTCGTGGATGCCGGCTTCTCCGGCATGGGCATCGCGCGCCGACTCTACGAGGATCTGTTTGCGGCTGCAGGCGCGCAGGGCATTCCTGTCGCTGCGTGCGAATACAACCTGCAACCGCCCAACCCCGCCTCGCGGGCCTTCCACGACCGTCTCGGTTTCTGCGAAGTAGGCGTGCAGCAGGTGGCCGGCGGGGCCAAGCAGGTGACCCTGCAGGTGGCCGACCTGCTCGCGGCCGCTGCTTCCTGAGATACGCGCGCAGCCATCGCGGCAGGGTGGGCACTCACGTAGAATTCCGGCTTTCACAGACGCAATCCAGAGGGAGCAGGCATGAAGGTCCTCGTCATCGGGTCCGGCGGACGCGAACACGCATTGGCGTGGAAGCTGGCCCAGTCGCCGCGCGTGGATGAAGTGATCGTCGCGCCCGGCAATGCCGGCACCGCGACCGAGCCCCGCTGCCGCAATGCCGCCATCAAGGTGACCGACATCGACGCCCTGGTCGCGCTGGTACGCGCGGAAGGCATCGCGCTGACGGTGGTCGGTCCGGAAGTGCCGCTGGTGGCCGGCGTGGTGGACCGCTTCCGCACGGAAGGCCTGCGCATCTTCGGCCCCACCGCGGCGGCGGCGCAGCTGGAAGGCAGCAAGGCGTTCGCGAAGGATTTCCTCGCGCGCCACGGCATTCCCACCGCCTTCTATGCGGTATTCACCGAGGTGCAGCCGGCGCTGGATTACATCGCGGAGAAGGGCGCGCCCATCGTGGTCAAGGCCGACGGCCTGGCCGCCGGCAAAGGCGTGATCGTGGCGATGACCCGGGACGAGGCCAACGCCGCCGTGCGCGACATGCTGTCGGGCAATGCGTTTGGCGATGCCGGCGCGCGCGTGGTCATCGAGGAGTTCCTGGAAGGCGAGGAAGCCAGCTTCATCTCGATGGTCGACGGCACCACCGCACTGCCCATGGCGACCAGCCAGGACCACAAGCGCGTGGGCGATGGCGATACCGGCCCCAACACGGGCGGCATGGGCGCGTACTCGCCCGCGCCCGTGGTCACGCCGGAAGTGCATGCGCGGGTCATGCGCGAGGTGGTCAACCCCACCGTGCAGGGCATGATCGCCGACGGGATGCCGTTCACCGGATTCCTGTATGCGGGACTGATGATCGATGCCGATGGCGCGCCCAAGGTGATCGAGTTCAACGTGCGCTTCGGCGACCCGGAGACGCAGCCGGTCATGCTGCGCCTGCAATCCGATCTGGTGGATCTGGTGGAAGCCGCGATCGATGGCGGGCTCGATCGCATCGAAGCGCGCTGGGACGCGCGCCCGTCGCTGGGCGTGGTGATGGCGGCCGCGCCCTACCCCGAGACTCCGGTCACCGGTGACGTGATCAGCGGCCTGGGCGACGTGGCGAATGGCGCCAAGGTGTTCCATGCCGGTACCGCGCTGGACGCGGAGGGCCGGGTGGTCAGCGCAGGGGGCCGCGTACTGTGCGTGGCGGCCCTGGGCGACAGCGTGTCCGATGCGCAGCGCAACGCCTATGCCGGCGTGCGGAAGATCCACTGGGCGAACGAGTTCCACCGGACCGACATCGGCTGGCGCGCCATCGAACGCGAGAACGGCTGACGCCGCTGCCGGACACGCGGGTCTGCTAGGCTGCGCCCAACCCACGGAGGGCGCATGTCCAGCCACAGCCAGTTCTCGCTGCTGAAACAACGACGGTTCCTGCCCTACTTCGCCGTCCAGGCGCTGGGCGCCTTCAACGACAACGTCTACCGGCAGGCCATCATCGGCCTGCTGATCTTCCTGGGTGCAAGTACGGACGAGCTTTCGCTGTACGCCACGCTGGCGCCGGCGATCTTCATCCTGCCCTACTTCCTGTTCTCGTCCATCGCCGGCCAGTTCGCCGAGAAGCTGGAGAAGCAGCGCCTGATCGTGATCACCACGACGATGGAGATCGTGATCATGTCGCTGGCGGCCATCGGCTTCCTGATGCAGAACATGCCGCTGCTGCTGGTCGCGCTGTTCTGCACCGGCGTGCAGTCCACACTGTTCGGGCCAGTGAAGTATTCCGTGCTGCCCGCCATCCTGAAACCCGAGGAACTCACCGGCGGCAATGGCTTGGTCGAGATGGGCACGTCGATCTCGATCCTGTGCGGCATGATCGCCGGCGGCATGATCTTCCAGGTGGCCGGTGCGCATGGCCCGCAGGCGGCCGCCGTCGCCATCGTGCTGCTGGCAGTGCTGGGCAATGCCATGTCGCGCCTGATCCCACGCATGGACGCGGGCGCGCCGGACCTGGTGATCCGCTGGAACCCGATCCCGGAATCGCTCGCCATCCTGCGCATGGCCAAGCAGCAGCTGGCGGTGCGCAACGCCATCCTGGGCGTCTCCTGGTTCTGGTTCTTCGGCACGCTGCTGACCTCGCAGCTGCCGGCATACGCCAAGCTGCACCTGGGCGCGGCGGACGGGTCGTCCACGCTGTACGTGTTCGCGCTGGCGCTGTTCTCCATCGGCACCGGCGTGGGTTCGCTGCTGTGCGAGAAGCTGTCCGGCCGCACGGTCGAAATCGGCCTGGTGCCCATCGGCGCGTTCGGCATGAGCGCGTTCCTGCTGGACCTGTACTTCGCACGCTCCGGTGCCGCACCGGCCACCGGCCTGGACATCGCCGGCTTCGTGAGCCAGGCCGGCAGCGTGCGGATCATGATCGACCTGGTCGGCATCGGCATGTTCGCGGGCATCTTCGTGGTGCCACTGTTCGCGCTGATCCAGAGCCGCACGGACAACGCGCAGATGGCACGGGTGTTCGCCGCGCTGAACATCCAGAACTCGGGCTTCATCGTGCTGGCCGCGCTGGTCGGCCTGGGCCTTCATGCCTTGGGATTGACCGGTCCGCAGATCTTCCTCGCCCTGGCCGTCGCCAATGCGCTGGTCGCGGTCTGGATCTTCACCATCGTGCCCGAATTCCTGATGCGCTTCCTCAGCTGGGTGCTGGTGCGTGGGTTGTACCGGCTGCGCCTGCATGGCATCGAGAAGCATGTGCCCGACGAGGGCCCCGCGCTGCTGGTCTGCAACCATGTCAGCTACATGGACGCGCTGATCCTGGCGGCGACGATCCCGCGCCCGGTGCGCTTCGTCATGTATTACAGGATCTTCAACATCCCGGTGATGAGCTGGATCTTCCGCACGGCCAGGGCCATCCCGATCGCCGGCGCCAGGGAGAATCCGGAACTGATGCAGCGCGCGTTCGACGAGATCGACGCTGCGCTGGCGAACGGCGAGATCGTGGGCATCTTCCCGGAGGGCGCATTGACGAAGGACGGTGACATCGCAGCGTTCAAGTCGGGCGTGGAGAAGATCCTGGCGCGCCGACCCGTGCCCGTGGTGCCGATGGCGCTGAAGGGCATGTGGACCAGCATGTGGAGCCACCGCGACAGCCGCATGGGCCGCATGCGCGTGCCGCGACGCTTCCGCGCACACGTGGAAGTGATGGCCGGCGAGCCGATGGACGGCACGCAGGCAACGGCAGAGCTGCTGGAAGCGAAGGTGCGGGCGCTGCGGGGTGACGCCGCCTGACGCTTCCGCCATCGCGCGGGCTCGGTTAGGCTATCGGCGGGGATCGCCTTAGCCATTGCTTCACCGCCAGCGGCGGACGTCCACGCCTGTTCCTGCCTTCTGGATAACGACATGAATGCCATGCCGCCGCTGCCTCCGCAGTCCGCACCCTACATCCCCAACCATCTGGTCTGGGCGATCCTGTCCACGCTGTTCTGCTGCCTGCCGTTCGGCATCGTCTCCATCGTGTTCGCCGCGCAGGTCGATGGCAAGCGCATGGCGGGCGACATCGCCGGCGCGCAGGAATCCTCCCGCAAGGCCAAGCTGTGGGCGATGATTTCCGCCGGCTGCGCGCTGATCCCGATCACGCTGTACCTGCTGTTCGTGTTCGTGCTCGGCGGCGTCAGCATGCTGGGCGGCTTGAACGGCTGAGATGTGTTCCCGGCCCGCGTCGGCGGGCCTCCGCTAGACTGATGCGACACCCCTGCCGCTGATCCCAACCCCTGGAGATTCCCATGAGCACTGTCCCGCCGCTGCCCGATACGCACGGTTCCATTCCCAACTACCTAGCGTGGTCGATCATCTCGACAGTGCTGGCGACCTGCCTGTGCTGCCCGCTGGGCCTGATCGGCATCGTCGCCATCGTGTTCTCCGCGCAGGTCAACAGCAAGCTCAACCAGGGTGACGTGGAAGGCGCGCGCCGCGCATCGGCCAACGCCAAGATCTGGTGCTGGGTTACCACCGCGTTCGCCATCATCGGCCTGCTGCTGAACATCGCGATCTTCGCCACCGGCGGCATGGAGCAGTACGTGGAGATGATGCAGCAGATGCAACAGGTCCAGTGACCGCCCTGCGTCCCTTGCACTACCTGACCCTGGCGGGAGCCACGATGGTGGCTTCCGTCGGTGTCTGGCTGTTGTGGAACTTCGACCCGAACGCCGCCGACAGCCGTTTCCCTGCCTGCATGTTCCGTGCGCTGACCGGTTTCCACTGCGTGGGCTGCGGGCTCACCCGCGCCTTGCATGCCCTGGTGCATGGCGACGTGATGCGTGCGTTCTCGATGAACCCGCTGGCCGTGCTGCTGTTGCCCGTCATGCCGATGATGGTCGCCCATTCGCAGGGCTGGCGGCCGTGCAGCCTGGAGCCGCTGATGCGGGTGCTGCTGGCACCGAAGTTCTGGCTGGTGCTGTTGCCCGCGTACTGGGTGGCACGCAATCTGCCGTGGCCGCCTTTCTCGTGGCTGGCGCCGGGCTGACCGCGCGCGCCGCCACATTCCTGCTCCCGTCTCACCGCGACACTTTCATTCGACCCACGTTTCACCACCCACGGAGCAAGAACGCATGAACACGTCTTCCAACTACGTACCCAACCACCTGGTCTGGGCCATCCTGTCCACCCTGTTCTGCTGCCTGCCGCTGGGCATCGTCTCCATCGTGTTCGCCGCGCAGGTCAACGGCAAGCTGGCCGCCGGCGACGTGGCCGGTGCCCAGGAATCGTCCGACAAGGCGAAGAAGTGGGCCATGTGGTCCGCCATCGCCGGCGTCTCGCTGGCCGTGCTGTACATCATCTTCATCTTCGCGATGGGCGGCATGGCCGCGCTCTCGCAGTAACAGGTGCCGGATGCAGAAAGGCCCGCGATCGCGGGCCTTTCTTTTTTGCGGCGACGCGGGCCTCAGCTGACCCAGCCGCCGATCACGAACACCGCCAGCAAGGCCAACCACAGCAGCAGGATGCGCCAGACCAGGCTCATCGCATCGCGCAGTTCCGGCAGGTCGCGCATCGTCTGCACCATGCCCTCTTCGGCATACTCTTCAGCCTCTTCGGCCAGTTCGCACTTCACGCTCGCGCGGGCCGCGTGACCCAGGAAGTCCACGTCCGCCTGCAGGCGATCACCGCGTGCCTCGCGCCAGGCCGTGAAGACCGTATCGAAGTTGCCCACCAGCGCCATCGCCAGCGTCATCAGTTGCGCGACGGGCCAGTCGAGGATGGCATGCAGCGTGCGTGCGCCCAGTCGCGTGTCGTGGGGCAGTGCGATGGCGTAATCGCCTTCGCTGGACAGCGCCACCAGGCGGTAAAGCAATGCACCCACCGGGCCGAGCAGCAGGAACCAGAACAGCACGCCGAACCAGCGCCGCAGCGCGTTGCGGAACACCGCTTCGACCAGCGCGGGTCCATCGATCGCCGCATCGGGGCCCAGGCCCAGGCGTGCGATCGCGGTCCGGCGCGCCTGCGTGTCGGGCGCATCGATGATGGCCTCGACATCCACGTCCAGATCGCGCGGGCCCCAGGCATAGACCAGCACGGCAATGTCGAACAGCAATCCCACCAGGCCGAAGACAGGCCCATCCAGCAGCCATTGCAGGATCGCGACCGGCACGAGCACGGGCAACAACGCAAACACGATGCCATGGCGGCTGTGCCAGAAACTGCCCTCGCCCTGCCGCTCGCCCAGCCAGCCGAGCCATGCGCCATACCATGCGTACTGGCGCGCGGACGTGACCAGCACCGGTGCCACATGTCCCAGCACCAGCGCCACCACGACGGCCACCAACGTAATCGACATGCGGACTCCTCCGTGGCGGATTCTAGCGCGCGGACGCGTTAATGCAGGGTCGGGATGGCAGTCGCGCCATCGTCACGCGCGGCGCGCCTGCATGCCGGCATGCCAGTGCACGATCAGCGAACGTGCGATGGAAATCGAAGGTGACAGCAGCACGCCTTCGCCATCGTCATGCGCATCACGCGCGAGTGCGGCACTGATCTCCTCGAACGTGAACCAGCGCGCGTCCTCGAGCTCGCCATCCACCTGCGGCTCGTCAGGTTCGGCCTCGGCGGCGAACCCCAGCATCAATGCCCCCGGGAAGGGCCACGGCTGCGCGGCGAGGTAGCGGCAATGACGCACGTGCACCTGCGTTTCCTCGCGGACTTCGCGAACGACGGTCTGCTCGAGGGTTTCGCCCGGCTCGACGAAGCCGGCAACCACGGAATAACGACGCGCCGGCCATGACGCCTGGCGACCCAGCAGCAGGCGCTCGCCATCGGTGACCGCCACGATCACCGCGGGATCCACGCGTGGATAGTGGTCGCGGCCGCATTGCGTGCAGTGCGCGGTGTAGCCCGCGCGCCGGAAAGTGATGGCGCCGCCGCAGGCACTGCAGAAGCGCGTGGATGTCTGCCAATGGAGCAGGGCACGCGCCATCGCGAACACGCCCGACTCGAAGGCCGGCCACACAGCGGCTGCACGGCGCAGGTCGACCTGCGAGGCCGCCTGCCACGCCACGTGTTCCGATTGCGCGGCGAACCAGGCCGTGCCGTCCTTCAGTCCCAGGAAAATGCTCGTGCCCGGGCCACCCCCGACCACCGCGCCGGTCGGTGCATCCAGGCGGCCTTGCGCATCGCTCAGCGCGCGTCCTTCGGCGTCCAGCACGATGACACGCGCCTCCGGCCACAGGCGCGCGAGCGCTTCGGCATCATCGCGGAGCGCATCGGCGCGATCGAGCGTGTCGCCCGCAAAGGCGAATCCGGTCAATGCCGTCGAGGGCGGAGGAGAACCTGTCACGGAGCGCGGCAGGTACGGGCTTACATGCTGAAACTGCTGCCGCAGCCGCAGGTGGTCTTGGCGTTGGGATTGCGGATGACGAACTGCGCGCCCTGCAGGCTCTCGCTGTAATCCACTTCCGCACCCATCAGGTACTGCAGGCTCAAGGGATCGACCAGCAGCGATACGCCGTCGGTATCGACGGACAGGTCGTCCTCGGCGCGGTTCTCGTCGAACTCGAAGCCGTACTGGAACCCCGAGCAGCCACCGCCCTGGATATACACGCGCAGCGCCAGTGCCGCGTTGCCTTCTTCCTGGATCAGCTCGCGCACCTTGGCGGCGGCCGAATGGGTGAAGTTCAACGGTCGGTCGATGGACTGGTAGTCCGGCACGGCCGGCGCGGTGGGCAGGGAAACGACGGTAGTCATGGCGAAAGGATGGGGGTTGCGGGCAGCCAGTTCAAGCCGGCGCGCCCGGTCAAGGCCCCGTAGCGCCCTCGCCGGCACCGTCCTTGCCGGCCGCTTCCGCCCACGGGAACGACTGTTCCACGGCGGCCCCGTTCTGCGGCACGACGCGCGCGATGACGCGCACCGGCTTGAAACCTTCCGGCAGGAAAAGATCACCTTCCACCTGCTGGAAATACTTGAACGAGTACGCCACGCCGGGCGCGTTGGGCTGCTGGCGCAGGTCGGACCATCCCAGGCGCTGCAGCTTTCCATCGCGCGTGCCTTCCACCGACACCAGCAGGCGGCCGGCATTCACCGCGCCGCGATTGAGGTTCTGGGTGAGCGTGGCGGTGAAATGCCAGGCCTGGGCATCCTGGGGCTGCAGGGTCAGTTCGTGCACGGCCAGGCCGCGCCGCTGTGCGGTGGCGCCGACGAAGCGTTCGTAGAAGGCGACATCGGCACGCAGGCCGGCGATTTCCTCGTCCCGCTCGGAAAGGGTCGCCTGCAGGTCGCGGTTCGCATCGCGGCTGATCTGGTCCGAGCGGGCAAGGGTGGCGTTGCGCTGTTCGAGCTCATCGATGCGCTGCTGCTGCGCCCGCATGTCGGCCGCCGTCGGGCCGTCACCGGTGCCGCCCGCGAGCGCCCGCCACAGGCCCCAGCCGCCCAGCGCCAGCACGACCACCACCAGGCCAGCCAACAGCAGGGGCCGCGCCAGCGCGGGGGCCGGCACGGTCGGTCGGGGCGGCAGGGTATCCATCGCCGCAGCATAGCGCGGCAGGTCTAAGGCGCCTCTGAACGACAGGCGCCTTGCGGTTCGTCAGGCCTCGGCAGCGACCCAGGCTTCCGGCAGCGCGGCCTCGCCCGCCTGCAGGACGGCATCGGCATGGATCAATCGCCCGGTCAGCTGGGCGCCCGCGCTCATTTCCACCACCTTGTAGTGCAGGTTGCCGTGCACCCGGGCCTTGGCGGCCAGTTCGATGCGCTCGTCCGCATAGACATCGCCGGTCATGCGGCCGTTGATGACCACCACCGGCGCGCGGATCTCGCCCTCGATGCTGCCCTGCTCGGCCAGCGTCACCACGGCGCGCGCGCCGTCTTCCGCGATCACCTTGCCGTGGATGCGACCTTCCACATACAGGCCGCCACTGAAGACCAGGTCGCCATGCAGGGTGACCTGGGGCCCGATCAGGGTATCGATGGCGCCCACGTCGGGACGGATGGGCTTGGGCTTGAACATGTCACTTGCCTCCTGCGGCTGTGGCGGTCTTCCAGTCGAACGCCTGCTCCACGGCCACGTCCTCACCATTCAGCGACACCTTGACGCGCTGCGGGGTGAAACCGGCCGGCAGCATCACGTTGCCGTCCAACTGCTGGAAATAACGAAAGGAATAGCCCTGTCCGGGTGCGGCACGCTGCTGGTGCAGCTCGTCCCAGGCCACCGTGGCCAGCTTGCCGCTGCGCACGCCTTCCACGCTGAAGCGCATCTGGCCCTGGCTGATGGCGGCACGGTTGAGGTTCTGGGTCAGCGTGATCTTGTAACGCCAGGTACCGCCGGACTCGGGTTCGAACTCGGCCACGTGCACGTTCAGTCCCTTGCGCGGACTGGTGGCGCCGACCAGACGCTCGTAGAAGGCGACGTCGGCGCGCAGGCCGGCGATCTCCTCGTCGCGCTCGGCAAGCGTGGCCTGGACTTCACTGTTGGCGGCGCGGCTGATCTGGTCCGAACGGGCCAGGGTGGATTCGCGCTGCTGAAGCGATGCCAGCTGGCTGCGCGCCTGCTTCAGGGCGGCTTCGGTCTGCTGCAGCCGGGCATCGACCTGCACCAAGCGCGGCGCGGCCGTGCGGCTGGCCCAGAACCAGGCCGCCGCCACGGTCACCGCCCATGCCACCCCCAGCACGCACCACAGTCCGACCCGGCGGGAAGACTGCCGCGGGACGATCTGGAAGCGGGACGGCGTGTAGGTGGGCATTGCGGACAGGGGGCGCGCGGACTGCTCAGCCAGCAGCCAGAAAGCGCGCCTATACTCGCCGGGTCAACAGGGCCGTTGAGTCTAAAGGGAATCGCCGGCATGTCCGAAGCACATCTTTTCGTAATTGGGATCTTGTTGGCATGGATGGCCGGGATCCGTGTCTACCTCACGGTATTCGGACTGGGCCTGGCCGGCGCGCTCGGCTGGCTGGACCTGCCACCCGCACTGCAGGTCACCGAGTCCTGGTGGGTGCTGGGCACTTCCGGTGCGCTGGCGGCGACCGAGTTCTTCGCCGACAAGATTCCCGGCGTGGACTCCGGCTGGGACCTGCTGCAGACCCTGGCCCGCGTGCCCGCGGGGGCTTTCCTGGCCGCGGCGACGCTTTCGCCCGACGGACAGCTCGGCGGGGGCGCGCTGGCCGCCGGTGCCGGCGTGGCCCTGACCAGCCACCTGCTGAAGAGCGGCTCGCGCGCCCTGATGAACACCTCCCCGGAGCCCGTGAGCAACTGGACCGCGTCCGTCGCCGAGGACGCCGTGGTGGTGGGCGGCCTGTCGCTGGCCTTCAGCTACCCCTGGATTGCGTTGTTCATCGTGGTGGGTGTATCGCTGGCGGTGGCACTGACCGTCTGGTGGGTGTGGCGCAAGGTCTCCCGTGGGTTGAAGCGCATGCTGCAGCCCGCGCCGGGCGAAACCCACCCCCTGCCCCCGACTTCCGGCCTGTGACACCCGGTCGTGCATCGGGGATCATGAAACTGCCCATACCCGTGAACTTCATCGCATAATGGGTCTCAGCTTGGGGAAGCCTGATGTCCGGCATTGATTCCACATCCCGTATGCAGGATGAGCCTTCGCGTCCGCGCCTGCGGGCCGAAACCCCGCCGGCGCATTACTGGCGTCGCTGGGTGGGCGATGCCTCCACCACGGATCCGGAAGAGCCCGCCCCCGGGAAGCCCATCGAAATGACCGCCACCCCACCCAGGCCCGAACAGGCCGCTCCCGCCGCTCCCCCCCCTGCCGCGCCGGTGGCAAGGGCAAGCGTGGGCACGGGCAGCGCTCCGCCGCCCGAACCCCTGGCCGCCGACGCGCCGTACCGTGTACTGATCGTCGAAGACGACCGCGGCCAGGCCCTGTTCGCGCAGAGCGTGCTGCACGGCGCCGGCATGCAGGCCGAAGTGCAGATGCAGGCCGACGGTGTGCTGGACACGCTGCGCCGCTTCCGCCCCGACCTGGTCCTGATGGACCTGCACATGCCCGGGCAGGACGGCATGTCGCTGACCATGCTGCTGCGGCAGCAGCCGGAGTACCTGCACCTGCCCATCGTGTTCCTGACCGGCGACCCGGACCCGGAACGCCAGTTCGAAGTGCTGGAAAGCGGGGCCGACGATTTCCTCAACAAACCGATCCGTCCGCGCCACCTGATCGCGGCCGTGTCCAACCGCATCCAGCGTGCGCGCCAGCGACACCAGGCACAGGCACCGCGCGCGGCCGTCAACAGCGACACCGGCCTGCCGACGCGCACGTTCGTGCTGCAGCAGCTGACCGACACGCTGCAACGGCAGGCGCAAGGCGGTCTGTTCTTCATCGAGGTCAACAGCGCCCTGAGCCTGCGCGAACGCTACGGGTATGCGGTGTTCGAGCACCTGATGAACCAGGCCGGGCGTCAGTTGGCCGCCGCCGCGTCGCCGCATCCGGTGGCCCGGTTGAACGACAACAGCTTCCTGATGCTGGCCGACAGCGTGGACGAAGACACCCTGGTCGCGCTGGCACAGCAACTGCGTGACGGCCTGGCCGGCCATGACTTCCAGGCCCGCGCCGAGGAAGTCCTCAAGCTCCGTGGCTCGGTGGGCTACACCGCGCTCTCGCTTGGCTTCGCCGATGCCGGCAGCGCGCTGGAAGCCATCGAACGCGCCGTGCTGCAGGCGCGCCTGAAGGCCGACAGCCTGGCAGCCTATGTGCCCGCGCAGGCCGACGACGATGCGCCGCGCATCTCGCTGGAAGACGGCCAGTTCGAACTTGCCTACCAGCCCATCGTGGCCGTTGCCGGCAGCGACCAGGCGCAGTATCAGGTGCTGCTGCGCATGCGCCAGCCCGATGGTTCATTGCTGCCGGCCTCGCAGGTGATCCCGGCTGCCGAACTGGCCGGCGGCATTGCCCAGATCGACCACTGGGTGCTGGAACATGCCCTGTTCGTGCTGGCCGACCGGCAGGCCCAGGGGCCGTCGCTGCGCCTCTTCGTTTCCCAGTCCCCGCGCTCGCTGGCGCGCGAATCGCATGCCCAGTGGCTGCTCGACGCCCTGCGTGCACGCGGCATCGAAGGCACGTCACTGGTCATCGACCTGCGCCTGGCGGACGCCCTGATCCACACGGTCACGCTGCGCCAGTTCTGCCAGCAGCTGATGCCGGCCGGGGTGCAGTTCTGCCTCAGCCAGTTCGAACCGGGCGCGGAAGCCGATGCCCTGCTGACCCAGTTGCCGCTGGGCTTCGTGCGGGTATCCAGCAAGTTCGCCGGCGCGCATGCGGATCCCACCTTGCGTGACCAGTTGCGTAGCGTCATCGACCACGCGCATCGCCAGGGCCTGCAGGTGATCGGCCAGCAGATCGAAGATCCGCAGGCGGCGGCGGCCATGTGGATGGGCGGCGTCGACTTCATCCAGGGCAATCTGGTGCAGGCGGTCGGCAGCGAGCTCGGCTTCGACTTCCACAACGCGGTGCTGTAACCATGCCCGCTGCCGGACGTGCGCCGGTGATGCCTTGGGTTGTCATGGCCCTGGCGGTGGTCGCGCTGGGCGCGGTCGCGTTGTCGTTGGCGGGCATCGTCGGCCCATGGCCGCTCGTGGCCGCGGTCGCGATGGCTGCCGGTGTGGTGGCTGCACTGGTCGCCGCCGTGCAGTCGCGCCAGCAAGCCCATCGCTTCGCCGGCGTGCAGGCCCGCGCGGCGATGGCCGAATCCGAACGCGACACCCTGCAGCGCGACCTGCAGCGCCACGATCGGCTGGAACAGGACCTGATGCGCGCCAAGCAGGCGGCCGAATCCGCCGCGATGGCCAAGGGTGAATTCCTGGCCACGATGAGCCACGAGATCCGCACCCCGCTCAACGGCATCGTGCCGATGCTGGAAATGCTGTCGCGCGCGCCGCTCGCGCCGGACCAGCGCGAGATGCTCAACACCGCCAGCGCATCCTCGCACCAGCTGCTGCGCATCGTCGACGACATCCTCGATTACTCCAAGCTGGAAGCGAACAAGCTGGAGCTGGAGATCACCGGCTTCAACCTGCGCGAACTGCTTGATGGCGTGCTGCAGCTGATGTATCGCCCGGCCGAGAACAAGGGTCTGCGCCTCAGCCTGCAGCTCGACCCGGCCGTGCGCCTGCCGGTGCGCGGCGACCCGGTGCGCCTGCGCCAGGTGCTGACCAACCTGGTGGGCAACGCCATCAAGTTCACCGACCGCGGCTCGGTGACGGTTGTGGTGCGCCGGCTGGGCGAAACCGCGGCACAGCACTTGTTGCGGCTGGAAGTCCGCGATACCGGCATCGGCATCGAGGAAGAAGCCCGCACGCGGCTGTTCCATTCCTTCAGCCAGGCTGATGCCTCCACCACCCGCCTGTACGGCGGCACCGGACTGGGCCTGGCGATCTGCCGGCGCATCGTGGACCTGATGGGCGGGCGCATCGACGTGGTCTCGGAAGTCGGCCGCGGCTCGACTTTCTGGTTCGAAGTGCCGCTGATGAAGGTGATCGGCGACCTGCGCCAGCGCGACAATGGCCTGCTCGACCACGGCCGCGTGCTGATCGTCTCGCCCGATGCCCGGCTGCGCCAGCGCCTGTCGCTGCTGGCCACCAACTGGGGCATGCAGCCGGTGGGCGTGGAAACCACGCAGGAAGCGCTGGATCGCCTGCGCCTGGTCGTCGAACAGGGCCAGCAGGATTTCATCGCCGTGCTGGCCGATGCCGCCGGCATCCGCAGCACCGCGCTCGCGCTGCATCGCGCGCTTGCGCGCCGACCGCTGCCGGACACGCTGCGCCTGATCTGGCTGTACGGCGACGAGGCCGTACCAACGGAACTGCACCCGCGCAGCACGCTGCTGTCGCGACAGGCACCCGATGCGGATCTGCGCGCCGCGCTGACCGGCGCCACGCCGGAAGCGGAAAGCAGCGAAGACCTGCCCACCCTGGAAGAGATCTTCCCCAATGCGCGGGCCGCGCTTCCGCCCGCACCGGCGGAGCAACCCGCGCTCGCGCCACTCGCCATCGTTCCGCCTCCTGCCGCCCTGCCGCTCCCGGACGCCAGCGACACGGGCGGACCCCTCCCCGAATCACCGGTGGTCAGCGCCATGCGCACCGCACCCAAGTTGCTGCTGGTGGAAGACAACCCGGTCAACCTGCTGGTGGCGCAGAAGCTGCTGTCCGCCTTGGGTTTCAGCTGTGAGACCGCCGCCAACGGCGACATCGCCCTGAAGCGCATGCAGGCGGAGAATTTCGACCTGGTGCTGATGGATTGCCAGATGCCGGTGCTGGATGGCTACGCCGCCACGCGGCGCTGGCGCGAGCACGAACTGCAACGCGATCCGTCCCATCGCCTTCCCATCGTTGCGATGACCGCCAACGCGATGGCGGGCGACCGCCAGCGTTGCCTGGATGCAGGCATGGACGACTACCTGGCCAAGCCGGTATCGCGCGAACAACTGGAAAGCTGCCTGAACCGCTGGCTGCCGGACCGGATGAACTTCGTCCTGCGCAATGCGGCGCTGGCGCCGGCCGAAGAGCCCGTGGCCGTCGCTCCCCCGGTTGCCACGGCGCGTGCGCCGGCACCTAGCTTCCCGGTGCTAGACCAGACCATGCTGGAAGAACTGCGCGAGATCGCCGGCGACGAAACCGCGCGCATCATCGCCGTGTTCCTGGAAGATGCGCCGCGCCTGATCGGCACGCTGGAGAAAGCCGCTGCCGTGCCCGATCTGGATGCGATGCGCGATGCCGCGCACACGCTGAAATCCTCCAGCGCCAATGTCGGCGCGATGGCGCTGTCCGCCGCCGCCAAGCGCGTCGAACTGGGCGCGCGCGCGCGCAAGCTGGAGCGTCCTGCGGTGGCGGTCGCGCTGGTGATCGCCGAATACGCGCGCGCACGCATGGCGCTGCAGGGCTACGCCGCGCAGCAGCTGGGCCGCCCGTTGGCGACCCAGATCGCGGCTCAGTCGGCGTCGCCTTCCAGCTTCGTCAGCAGGTAGTTCGGCTCGCCGATGCGGTCGATGAGCGACAGCTGGGTCTCCAGCCAGTCGATGTGTTCTTCTTCCGAATCCAGGATGTCGGCGAACAGCTTCCGGCTGACGTAGTCGGCCACCGTTTCGCAATGCTTGATCGCTTCGCGCAGCAACGGCACGGCTTCCTGCTCGAGCGCCAGGTCGCATTCCAGGATCTCGCGGGGCGCCTCACCGATGCGCAGTTTGCCCAGCGCCTGGAAGTTCGGCAGGCCATCGAGGAACAGGATGCGCTCGGACAGCTTGTCCGCATGCTTCATCTCGTCGATGGATTCCTCGTACTCGTGCTTGGCGAGTTCGTTGAAGCCCCAGTTCTTCAGCATCTTGGCGTGCAGGAAGTACTGGTTGATGGCGGTCAGTTCGTTGTAGAGCGCCTTGTTGAGGTACTCGATGACCTTGGCGTCGCCTTTCATGGCCATGCTCCGTCGGGGGAAGAATGGGCGCAGGTTAGCGACTTCGCGCGGCCGGTGGCGTAACGCGAATCGTGTTCATCTCTGGAATGCGACCGACGAACGGTCGGTGTGCGATCAGGCCGCGTGCGACAGGCCGACGATGGGGAACAGAGGCTCGCGCTGCTCGCCATGCACGCTGTCCAGCAACGCGACCGCCGTATCCAGGCAGGTCCCGCAGGTCGCGCCACAGCCGGTACGCATGGTCAGCTCGGCCACGGTGCGGCATCCATTGGCAGCGGCTTCGCGAATCTGGCGTTCGGTCACGCCGTTGCAGATGCAGACGTACACGGTGGCGGAGGGCAGTCGGCGGGCACTTGGCGGCCCGTGCCCATTCAATCGTGAATGAGAATGATTGTCAATTCTTGGCGGGTTCGCTGCCTGAACCGCGCTTGCGGGCCGACCGGTGCCGCCCCCGGCGCATGCGTTGAGGATCCTGGACCCGCAGGTCGGGCAGCGGCGCGGGCACTGCCTGGGGCCCTGCGACGGCGCGGGCAAACGAGGCCAGGTGCCGCAGGGCACTGGAATAGACGCCACGCTTGAACAGCACCACGTGTTCCAGGGGGTACCAGAAGTCGACCCAGCGCCAGTGGTCGAACTCGGGGGTCTCGGTCACGTCCAGCCGCAGGTGGGCTTCATCGCCGACCAGGCGCAGCAGGAACCAGACCTGCTTCTGTCCGATGCATACCTGGCGTTCGTTGCGGCGGATGGCCCGGGGCGGCAGCCGATAGCGCAGCCACCCGGGCGTGACACCCAGAACTTCGACATGTTCGGGCATCAGGCCGGTTTCTTCGCGCAACTCGCGGTACATGGCCTCGACCGGTGTCTCGTCCGTGTTCATGCCGCCCTGCGGGAACTGCCAGCCATCCCGGCGCACGCGGCGCGCCCAGAAGACCCGGCCATCCGGGCGCATCAACACGATACCGACATTGGGTCGGTAGCCGTCCGGATCGATCACGATGCGGACTCCATAAATCTACTGTCACCGACTCTGCCATGGCCCGCCCCGGGCCACAAGCGCGGCCGCCCCGGTTGACAGGCAGGGGTCGGAAATGAAGAATACGCGGTTCACGCGGCTATGTAGCTCAGCCGGTTAGAGCACAGCACTCATAATGCTGGGGTCGGTGGTTCGAGTCCACCCATAGCCACCAGATTCCCGAGCGGAATCAACGCGTTGAAACGAACCCGCCGCGAGGTGGGTTTTTTGTTGGGCGCCCGACGGCGCGCGGAATCCCTGGCCAAGGGGCTCGAATCCCCGTGCGAGCCTTACCCCTGCGGGACACCTGCCATGTTGGGCAGATGGTGCGCCACGCCCTTGTGGCAGTCGATGCAGGTCTTCTCGCCCGTGCCAAGCCACAGCTTGTGCACCTGCGCGGCACGCGAGCCCTGGCGGGTGAGGTCCATCGAATCGTAATCGTGGCAGTTGCGGCACTCCAGCGAGTCGTTGGCCTTCAGGCGGTTCCACTCGTGCGTGGCCAGGATCAGTCGTTCGTCGAGGAACTTCTCGCGCGTGTTGATGGTGCCGAAAAGCTTGCCCCAGACCTCTTTCGACGCCTGCATCTTGCGCGCGATCTTGTCGGTCCAGTTGTGCGGCACATGGCAGTCGGGACAGGTGGCGCGCACGCCGGAGCGATTTGTGTAATGGATGGTGGTCTTCAGCTCCTCGAAGACGTTGTCGCGCATCTCATGGCAGCTGGTGCAGAACGCTTCGGTGTTGGTCGCTTCCAGCGCGGTGTTGAACCCGCCCCAGAACAGGATGCCGGCCAGGATGCCCCCCACCGTCAGAAAACCCAGGCTGTAATGGCGGCTGGGCAGGCGCAACGTGCGCCAAAGCCCCAGCACCCACTGCTTCATCCGTGACCACATGGGCTACTCCTTCGCTGCCGGCGGCGACGACAGCACGCTGTCGATGTCGCGGAACTGGTTCGCCACCAGCACGGGCGCGTCGGTCTGCACCACATGGCACTGGCTGCAGAAGTAGCGCCTCGGCGAGATGGTCGCCAGGAACTGGTCGTCGCGGTCCATGTAGTGGGTCACGCTGACCGGCGGCGCCTGGAAGGTCGCCGCATTCGCTCGCGCATGGCACAGCATGCAGCGGTTGCTGTTCTTGTCGATCTGGTAACCGTCGATGGCATGCGGGATCGTCGGCGGCTGCATGGGGTAGGCGCGTGCGCGCTTCAGGTCGGCGTTCTCCACGCGCGCCATCGGCGGCGGATGGCCTTCCTTGTCGACCGGCACCCCGCGGCGGATGGCATCGATCTGACCTGCACCGGGGACGAACACCGCGCGCGCATCCACCGGCGCGGACACCGCCGCCACCGGCGTCCCGTGCTGCGTAGGACGACCCACCATCCAGCCCGCCACGAACACCAGGCCCATCAGCAGCACGGTCAGCCCCACCGCGATCCAGAGATGTTTGTTCTGCATGCCAGAGCTCCTAGGCCGCCACGACTTTCACGGCGCACTTCTTGTAGTCGGTCTGCTTGGAAATCGGATCGGTGGCATCCAGCGTGACCTTGTTGATCAGTTGGCCCGCATCGAACCACGGTACGAACACCAGACCGCGCGGCATCCGGTTGCGGCCGCGCGTCTCCACGCGAGAGCGCATCTCGCCACGCCGCGACATCACCATGATCTCGTCGCCGCGTTTGAGCCCGCGCTCCTTCGCGTCGTCCGGGTTCATGAACACCACCGCCGCCGGGAACGCCTTGTACAGTTCCGGCACGCGCATCGTCATCGAACCCGAGTGCCAGTGCTCCAGCACCCGGCCGGTGACCAGCCACAGGTTGAACTCGTCATCGGGCGATTCGGCGGCCGGCTCGTACGGCAGCGCCCAGATCACCGCCTTGCCGTCCTTGTTGCCGTAGAACTCGAACCCGCTCCCCGCCTTGACGTACGGATCAGCACCTTCGCGGTAGCGCCAGCGCGTCTCCTTGCCCTTGACCACCGGCCAGCGCAGCCCGCGCGCCTTGTGGTAATCGTCGAACGGCGCCAGATCGTGGCCGTGGCCGCGACCGAAGGCCGCGTACTCCTCGAACAGGCCCTTCTGCACATAGAACCCGAACAACGCCGATTCGTCGTTGGCGTAGCCGCGCTCGATCTGATCGCTGGGGAACCGGTCCACGTTGCCGTTGCGGTACAGCACGTCGAACAGCGTCTTGCCCTTGTACTGCGGGTTCGCCGCCAACAGGTCGGCCGGCCAGCACTCGTCGGTGGTGAAGCGCTTCGAGAATTCCATCAGCTGCCACAGGTCCGAGCGCGCTTCCCCCGGTGCCTTCACCAGCTGGTGCCAGAACTGCGTGCGCCGCTCGGCGTTGCCGTAGGCGCCCTCCTTCTCCACCCACATCGCGGCCGGCAGGATCAGATCGGCCGCCTGCGCCGTCACCGTGGGATAGGCATCGGAAACGACGATGAAGTTGTCCGGGTTGCGGTAGCCCGGCCAGGTCTCCTCGCGCAGGTTCGCCGCGGCCTGCATGTTGTTGTTGACCATCACCCAGTACGCGTTGAGCTTGCCGTCCTTCAACGCGCGGTTCTGTTCGACGGCGTGGTAACCCACCTTCGGATTGATCGTGCCCGGCGGGAGTTTCCAGATCTCCTCGGCATGCTTCCGGTGCTCGGGATTGGTCACCACCATGTCCGCCGGCAGGCGATGGCTGAAGGTGCCCACCTCGCGCGCCGTGCCGCACGCCGACGGCTGCCCGGTCAGCGAGAACGGACTGTTGCCCGGCGTGGCGATCTTCCCGGTCAGCAGGTGGATGTTGTAGACCATGTTGTTCGCCCACACGCCGCGCGTGTGCTGGTTGAAGCCCATGGTCCAGAACGACATCACCTTGGTCTTCGGATCGGCGTACAGCTCGGCCAGCTGCTCCAGCCAGCCGCGTTCCGCGCCCGTCATCTCGACGGCTTTCTCCAGCGTGTACGGCGCCACGAAGCGTGCGAAATCCTCATAGCTGATCGGCTGGCCGCCGTTGGGATCCTTCGCGTTCTTCGCCTTCACTTCCAGCGGGTGCTCTGGCCGCAGGCCGTAGCCGATGTCGTCGTTGCCGCGCTTGAAGGTGGTGTGCTTGCCGACGAAGTCCTGATTGACCTTGCCGGTGCGGATGATGTGGTTGGCGATGTAGTTGAGGATGACCAGGTCGGTCTGCGGCTTGAAGATGATCGGGATGTCGGCCAGTTCGAAGCTGCGGTGCTCGAAAGTGGACATCACCACCACTTTCACGTGCGGGTGCGACAACCGGCGGTCGGTCACCCGGGTCCACAGGATCGGGTGCATCTCGGCCATGTTCGAACCCCACAGCACGAACGCGTCCGCCACCTCGATGTCGTCGTAGCAGCCCATCGGCTCGTCCATGCCGAAGGTGCGCATGAAGCCCGCCACCGCCGACGCCATGCAATGGCGCGCGTTCGGGTCGATGTGGTTGCTGCGGAAGCCGGCCTTCATCAGCTTGTTGGCCGCATAGCCTTCGAAGATCGTCCACTGCCCCGAGCCGAACATGCCGATCGCGTCGCTGCCCTTCTCCTTGAGGACGCGCTTGAACTGCGCCGCCATCACATCGAAGGCTTCATCCCACTCCACCGTGGTGAACTCGCCGTCCTTCGCGTACACACCGTTCTTCTTCCGCAGCAGCGGCTGGGTCAGGCGGTCGGCGCCGTACAGGATCTTCGAAAGGAAGTAGCCCTTCACGCAGTTGATGCCGCGATTGACCTCGGCGTGCACATCGCCATGCGTGGCCACCACGCGCCCGTCCTTGACCGCGACGTTCACGCCGCAGCCGGTACCGCAGTAGCGGCAGGGCGCCTTGTCCCACTTCAGCGTGGTCAGGTCGCCTTCGGTGACGACGTTGCTGCCGGTGCCGGCCAGCGGCAGGCCGGCCGCCGCGGCGGCGGTGGCCAGCGCACTGTGGCGGATGAAGTCACGACGTGTGCTCATGGCGCGGCTCCGGTGGCGGACACGATGGACAGGGAAGGCAAGGGCTCGTCGAGGGCGTGCGAGGGCTCGGCGTGGTGGTAGACCAGCAGCACATTGAGCACGCCGGGCACGGCCTGCAGCTGGTCGACGCGCTCCATCACCGCATGGCGGTCGGACGACTCGCAGATCACCACGCTGCGCGTGCCCCCGGACAGCGCAAGCTCCAGATCATCGTGGGCACCGATCATCATCGACAATGCGCCGGCGGCACTGTCACGGTGCTGGACGACGAAACTCGCGATGTGGACTTCGTCTGCGGTGAGCGTGCTCATGCGATGGCCTCCACGGCGGATGCAGACTGCAGGGTGATGGCATTCCCGGGGCAGACGCCCACGCAAGCGCCGCATCCGGTGCACCGGTCGGCATCGACCATGGCCGCACCGCGTGCGCCGAGCGGCACCTGGATGGCAACCGCGGGACACACGTCGCGACAGCTCGCACAGACCACGCCATGCGCGGACAGGCAGGTGTCCGCCACCCGCGCGGCAAGCGTCCACGGCGGATCGAGCGTCGACGCGAACGCCTGGCTCTGGCAAGCCTTGACGCAGTCGCCACAGAAAGTGCATTCGCCAGCCTGTGCATCGAATCGAGGCAGGCCATCCGCATCGCGCACCAGCACCTGCTGCGGGCACTCCCTCACGCAAGCGTCGCAGCGTGTGCAGGCGGCACTGAACTCAGGCTCGGACTTCGCCCAGGGCGGGCGGATCACCGGCAGGACCGGCACGGGCGCAGAGCGACCGAACAGCAGGGCACGACGCGACAGGGCGCGGGCGGCATCCACGTTCACGGCCCGGTCGGCGGACCTGCGAACAGCAACTGCCACATCCACACCAGGAAACCGTAACCGGCCACGATCAGCACGGCCATCAACGGGAAGATGACCACCGTCAGCAGCAGGAACGCAAGGCGCTCCTGCTTCTTGCTCGCGACGGCTGTTCCTTCGCTCTGCTCCACGATGCCTACCTTGCGGGTGGGTACTGGCTCGACGGTGCTGCGGCCGCAGGCTAGCACACCCGAATGACCGGCTGGGCCCCGGTCATCGGCTGGCAATGCGTCAGCGCGCCAGGCCCTGCAGCGCGGTCCAGTCCTCGGGTGTGTTGCAGTTGCGCAGCGTATGTCGCCAAGGCAATGCCGGTAAGTGCACCGCATGCAGGCGCTGCTGCAATGCGCGCAGCGAACGTTCGCGGCCCGGACGGTTACCGATATCCCCCAGCACGGCGCGCATGTCGGCATCCAGCCGCAGCGCCATCGGCAAGGGATGGGCCTCGACGCAGATGCAGGGGGCGTCCGTGGTCAGCAGCGCCTGCAGAAGATCCACCGACAACAGCGGCATGTCGATCGGCACCACAATCCATGCGCCGTCCTGTAGTCGCGGCGCGAGCTGCGCCAGTGCCCCCATCGGCCCGGTGTCGGGCAATGCGTCGGGTACGCCCTGCAGGGCGGGCCGGTCACCACTGACGATGACCTCCTGTGCACCCGCCCTCTGCAGCAGTGCGTGCATGTGCGTGAGCAAGGTGACTTCGCCCCATGGCAGCAGGGCCTTGTCCGCCCCCATCCGCGAGGATCGCCCGCCCGCGAGCAGTAGCGCGCGCCATGGCGTCATCACGTGATGGCCCAGGACGGCGGATGCAGGTGGCTGTGCCCGTGCACCTGCACCCGCGTACCCGCATCGACGTACGCTTCGTCGGCTGGCAACGTGATCCATGCGGACGAACGCGAGAACGGCAGCAGCCGGAACGATGCCTGCGCCTCGCTGACATGCGCACGCAGGCGCCCATCGGCATCGCACCGCAGCGTGGCATGGAAGGCGGCATGCAGGCCGGCACGCTTTCCGCACGAAGCCGCCAGCGGCAGGCGGTACTCCGCTTCCTCCGGCATGCCCAGCCACGCGCGCAGCACCGGCTCCACCAGGAAACGGAGCGCCACCGCCGTCGACAGCGGATTACCCGGCAGGCCGACGAACAACGGACCCTGCGCCAATCGCGTCGCCAGGACGGGTTTCCCGGGTCGCAGGGCCACGCCATGGAAGAGCCGCTGCGCACCACGCGCCTCCAGTGCGCGCGGAACGAAGTCGTAATACCCCTTCGACACCGCACCCGTGCTGAGCACCAGGTCGATGTTCTCGGTCAGCACCGCATCGAGTGCGGACTGGAAGGCCGCCACATCATCACCGACGCGCATGGCGCGCACCGGCTCCGCGCCCGCCGCGATCAGAGCAGCGATGACATACGGCGAGGTCGCATCGTGGATGCCACCCGGCGGAAGGGGTTCACCGGGCGCCACGATCTCCTGCCCGGTCACCAGCAAGGCAACGCGCGGCCGTCGCGCGACGTCGACCTCATCCATGCCGAGACCTGCCAGCAGCATCAGCTGCGCTGCCTCGATCAGGCTGCCGCCGGCAAGCACGAGCTGCGCCGGTTGCACATCTTCGCCCCGACGCCGGATGTTCGCGCCCGGAAGCGCGTCCGCCCGCAACCGTACGCGCGTAGCGCCAACCACCGTGGGTGCGAGGTACTCGACGCATTCGACCGGCACGACGGAATCCGCACGCGACGGCAGCGGCGCGCCGGTCATGATTTCCCAGGCGTCAGCGGCATCCTGCAACGGTGGCATGTCGCCGGCGCCGATGCGGACGGCGGCCTCCCACTCACTGCCCGCCAGCTGCATCTGTCCGCCAGACGCCAGGGCGATGCCATCCATGGCCGCATTGTCGAACGGCGGCAGCGCGATCCCGCTGACCACATCGGCAGCCAGCACGCGGCCAGCAGCAGCAGAGAGTGGCACGCGCTGCACGGCGAGCCGGCTTGCGCCGTCCCGCAGTCGTGCCACCGCCTCGTGATATCCGATCACCCTGCCTCCCTGTCCGTGCCGCACCACCGCGGGCCGTCGCGCGAATGCCAGCGACGGATGGCCGACAGCCTAGTGCGCGGGCGTTGCGATTGCCAATCGCAGGGCTGCCGGCGCATCACGCTCAGGCGACGGCCGTCCGCTCCTCGCAGGCGTGCGCCTGCACCGCGATCTCGAGCGCGGCCGCCAGTGCAGATCCCACCAGGATCACACCGGGTTGCCGCGTATCGAACACCGGTGGCGCATCTCGCATCGCCTGCAGTGTGGTCAGTTCGCGTCGTTCGTCCCCTCGACTGGCCGCCATCACGATGGCGACGGGCGTGTCTGCAGGCAGGTGCGGCAGCAACCCCGCGGCCAGCGATGCGAGCCGCGACATGCCCATGTAGATGGCCAGCGTCGTGCCGGTGCGCGCCAGCGCCGCCCAGTCAGGCTCGCCATGGTCGTGCGTATGGGCAGTGACGAAAGTGACCCCGTGGCAATGCTCCCGGTGGGTCAGCGACACGCCGAGCGCCGCCGCCGCCGCGAATGCCGCGCTGACGCCGTTGACGATACGCACCTGCACACCCGCGGCGCGCAGGAAGGCGATCTCCTCACCCGCACGGCCGAACATCAGCGCATCGCCGCCTTTCACGCGCACTACATTCAAGCCCTGCCATGCATAACGACGCATCAGGCGGCAGATGAAAGCCTGCGGGGTGGAACGGCATCCTGCCCGCTTTCCCACGCGGACGACCCGTGCGGAAGGCGCCAGCGTGGCGATCTGCGGATCGACCAGCTCATCCAGCAGCAGCACATCAGCCGCAGCCAACGCCTTGGCGGCCTTGAGGGTCAGCAGGTCCAGGTCGCCCGGACCGGCGGACAACAGCACTACCTCGGCCGGTTGGCGCGTACGAAAGGAATCGTTGTGCATCGGCATCCCCTGGGTGATGGTTGACGTCATGCCCGTGCCGGCACTGCGGCAAGGCGATGGAGTTGCGGCAGGCAGGAACCGCAGACGGTTCCGCACCCGAGCTCCTGCTTCAGGTCCGCGACATCCGCGCCGGCGGCCACCCTTGCGCGAATGGCGGATTCGCCCACCTGCCGGCAGACGCAGACGATGGGATCGCGTGCGCCTAGCGAAGTACCGGCGAACGCGGACAGTCGCGACCCCTGCCAGGCCTGGCCCATGACAGCCATGGCCAGTAGCGACGACGCCTGCGAGGGAGGTTGCGTATCGATCCACTGCAGACCGTCGATGAAGTTTTCCTGCGCTTGCTCCCGCCATGCGACGCGGCGCAGCAGCCCACGACGCGCATCGTGGTACTCCAGCGTGCCCGCACAGGGGACCAGCGCCAGCGCAGACGCCAGCGCCGCCAGCCAGGATGGTGGAAACGCGGTGGCCGACGCCGCACTCAAAATCAGCCAGGCGACGCCGTCGGGTGCGCCGGTCTCCGCCTGCAGGCTGAGCGCAGCGTAGCCGCATGCATTGAGCAGTGGCTGCACGGCGGCGCGCATCGCCAGCGCATCGCCGCGGCGCGCGGCGAGCAGGTGCCAGCCGAAGTCCGCGCGCTCCACGCGCACCGCCGCATGCTTGAGTTCCGGCTGCCGCGAGCGCGCATCGACAGCGGGCAGGCTGACTTCATTGATGCCGCCGCTGGACAGGAACTGGCCGTTCCAGTGCATCGCCGCGAACACCGTGCCCGAGCCCACTTCGTCCGACAGTTCCAGCGGCAGCACCAGTTCGCCGCGCTTGCTGGCCACGCGCACCAGTTCGCCGGCCCTCAGGCCGCGCCGCGTGGCGTCCTCCGGATGCATGCGCAGCGCGGGTGCCGGCGCATGCGCGAACAACGCCGGCACGCGCCCGGTACGCGACATGCCATGCCACTGGTCGCGCAGGCGGCCGGTCAGCAGGCGCAGCGGGAAACGCGCGGATGTCGGTTCGGCGACCGGCTTGTACGGCGTGGTGTGGAAACGCGCACGTCCATCCGGCGTGGAAAAGCATCCGTCTTCGTAACGGCGTGCCTGCCCCCGCGTCGCGCCGGCAGGGAACGGCCATTGCTGCGGCCCATCTGCAGCCAGGCGCGCGTAGTCCAGCCCGCTCATGTCCAGATCACGCCCTGCGGTCAGGCGACGGTGTTCATCGAACGCATCGCCCGCATCGTCGAAATCGAACAGCGCCGGCGCCCCCGGTATCGCCAGCCGTGCTTCCAGCCGGCGCGCGACCTCGCGTGCAATCCAGAAATCCGGCTTCGCCTGCGCCGGTGGTGCCACCGCGGCACGCACGCGCGTGATGCGGCGTTCGGAGTTGGTCACCGTGCCATCCTTCTCGCCCCAGGTCGCCGCCGGCAGCAGCACATCGGCGAACGGTACGGTGTCGGTGTCGCGGAAGGCGTCCTGCACGATGACGTACTCGGCGCGCTGCAATGCCTCGCGCACGCGCCCGATGTCAGGCATCGAATGCACGGGGTTGGTGCAGGCGATCCACACGGCCTTGACCTTCCCGCTGCGCAGGCCCTCGAACAGTTCCACCGCCGCGAGCCCCGGCTGCGCGGACAGGTGGCCGGCAGGCAGCCGCCACAGCGCCTCCAGCTCCGCACGGTCTTCGTCACTGGCGATCTCGCGGTGCGCGGCCAGCATCGTGGCCATGCCGCCGACCTCTCGACCGCCCATCGCATTCGGCTGACCGGTCAGCGAGAACGGACCCGCACCGGGTCGTCCAAGTTGCCGCGTCGCCAGATGCAGGTGGATCAGCGCGAGATTCTTGTCGGTGCCGTGGACCGACTGGTTCAGGCCCATGCAGTACAGCGACAGCGCCGCCCGGCTGCGACCGAACCATTCGGCGGCGGTGATGAGGTCGGCCACCGGAATGCCGCAGATGTCCGCGGACATGCGCGGGGTGTAGTCGCGCAGCAGATGCTTGAGGTCGGCGAAACCCGTGGTGTGCGTGTCGATGAAGTCCGCATCGATGCAGCCTTCCCACACCAGGTGATGCAGCATGCCGTTGAACAGCGCCACGTCCGTGCCGGGCTGGATCGCCAGGTGCAGGTCGGCCATCGCAGCGGTATCGGTGCGTCGCGGGTCCACCACGATCCAGCGCACGTCGGGATCGTTCGCGCGTGCGTCCTCGAGTCGCCGGTACAGCACCGGATGCGCGTACGCCGTATTGCTGCCGGCGAACAGCACGGTCTTCGCCGCCTCCAGGTCGTCGTAGCAGGTGGGCGGACCGTCGGCGCCGAACGCCAGCTTGTAGGCCGTCACCGCACTGGACATGCAGAGGCGCGAATTGGTGTCGATGTTGTTGGTGCCGATGAGCCCCTTCGCCAGCTTGTTGAAGACGTAGTAGTCCTCGGTCAGCAACTGGCCCGACAGATAGAACGCCACGCTGTCCGGCCCGTGCCGCGCGATGATGTCCGCCAGCCGGTCAGCGACCGTGTCGAGCGCGAGACCCCAGTCGACCGGACGACGTTCCTCGCCGCGGCGATGGCGCAACTCCGGCACCCGTGCGCGCCCCTGCGGGCTGCTTGCGCTGTCGGCCAGCGCAAGGCCCTTGCTGCACAGGCGACCCCGGTTGGCCGGATGGGCGGGATCGCCTTCCACGCCAACGATGCGTTCGCAGCCGGCATCATGCTCCGTCTGGATCAGCACACCGCAACCGACACCGCAGTAGCAGCACGTCGAACGCGTCGTACGGCGCACGCTGGCGGTGCCGGCGCCGTCCATCAGGCCAGCGCCTCCGCTGGCGTGGCATCGGCGTCCTGCGACGACGACATCAATGCCAGCCAGACCACGCCGTCGCGCAGTTCCACGTCGAAGCGGCGCACACAGCCCACGTCGGGGGCACACGCCTGGCCGCTCTCCAGTCCGATCTGCCAACCATGCAATGGACAGGCGACCGTATCGCCGGCCACGATGCCCTGCGAAAGCGGTCCGCCCTTGTGCGGGCAGCGGTCGGCGAGCGCGAACACGCGATCCTCGGCCGGACGGAACAAGGCGATGTCGTCCAGCCCGTCGCGTACCAGCACGCGCGCGCCCAGCAACGGGATGTCATCCAGCGCGCATACCTCGACCCACGACATGACGACGCCCATGTCAGTCCTCCACCGAGGCGGGGATGCGCCGCTCCAGCCGCAGCGGTGCGTACTCGCGCGCCTGCGTGCCGGCGATGCGCGTCGCCCACGGGTCCGGCAGGCCTTCGAGCGCAAACAGCAGGCGTTCGAACAACGCGCGGCGATTGTCCGCATCGTCGACCACCTGCTGCTTCACGTAGTCCAGCCCCACGCGGTCGAGGTAGTGCACGGTACGGTCGAGGTAGTAGGCCTGCTCGCGGTACAGCTGCAGGAAGGCGCCCGTGTATTCCTTCACTTCATCCGCGGTCCTTACCTTCACCAGGAAGCGGGCGACCTCGGTCTTGATGCCACCGTTGCCGCCCACGTGGATCTCCCAACCGGAGTCCACCGCGATGATGCCCACGTCCTTGATGCCCGATTCGGCGCAGTTGCGCGGGCAGCCTGACACTGCCAGCTTCACCTTGTGCGGGCTCCACATGTTGGCCAGCATCGTCTCCAGGTCGATGCCCATCTGCGTGCTGTTCTGCGTGCCGAAGCGGCAGAACTCGCTGCCGACGCAGGTCTTCACCGTACGGATCGACTTGCCGTACGCGTGTCCGGATTTCATGCCCAGGTCGCGCCACACCTCGACCAGGTCTTCCTTCTTCACGCCCAGCAGGTCGATGCGCTGGCCGCCGGTGACCTTGACCATCGGGATGGCGTACTTGTCGGCGACGTCGGCGATGCGCCGCAGTTCGGACGGATTGGTCACCCCGCCCTTCATCTGCGGGATCACCGAGAACGTGCCGTCCTTCTGGATGTTGGCGTGCGCGCGTTCGTTGATGAAGCGGCTTTGCGGATCGTCGACCGCCTCACGGGGCCACGTCGACAGCATGTAGTAGTTGATCGCGGGCCGGCAGGTGGCGCAGCCGTTCGGCGACCGCCAACCCATGAAGGCGTAGGCCTGTGCATGCGTCACCAGCCGGTGTTCGCGGATCGCCTGCCGCACCTCGCCATGACTCAGGTCGGTGCACCCGCAGACGGCCTTGGTCTTCGGCGTTTCCTGGAAACTGGAACCCAGGCAGTTCATCAGGATCTGTTCCACCAGCCCGGTGCATGAGCCGCAGGAACTGGCCGCCTTGGTGTGCTTCTTCACTTCATCGACGGTGAACAGGCCCTGCTCGCGCACGGCCTTGACGATGGTGCCCTTGCAGACGCCGTTGCAGCCGCAGACTTCGTCGCGGTCGGCCATGCTGGCCGCGCGGTCCTGGCCCGCGGTACCGGCGTCGCCCAGCGCCTTCTCGCCGAACACCAGCTGATCGCGGCGATCATCGATGCCGGCACCGTCCTTGATCAGCTTGAAGTACCAACCGCCGTCGCCCGTGTCGCCGTACAGGCAGGCGCCGACCAGCTTGTCGTCGCGGATCACCAGCCGCTTGTACAGGCCACCCGCCGGATCGGACAGCACGATCTCCTCGGTGCCCTCGCCTCCCATGAAGTCGCCGGCGGAAAACAGATCGATACCGGTGACCTTGAGCTTGGTCGACACGGCCGAGCCCTTGTAGATCCCGATGCCGTAGGTAGCCAGGTGGTTGGCGCAGATCTTCGCCTGTTCGAACAGCGGCGCCACCAGACCGTAGGCGATGCCGCGATGACTGGCGCATTCGCCCACGGCATACACGCGCGGATCGAACGTCTGCAACGTGTCGTTGACCACGATGCCGCGGTTGCAATGGATGCCCGCCGCCTGCGCCAGCGCCGTGTTGGGGCGGATGCCGGCCGCCATCACCACGAGCTCGGCGGGGATCTCCTCGCCGTCGGAGAAGCGCACGGCGGAGACTTCCCCGTCGGCGTTGCCTATCAGCGCACTGGTCGACGTGTCCAGGCGGAACTGCAGGCCGCGCGCCTTCAGCGAGGTCTCCAGCAATGCCCCCGCTACCGGATCGAGCTGCCGTTCCAGCAGCCAGCCGGCCAGGTGCACCACCGTCACTTCCATGCCGCGCAGCTTCAGTCCGTTGGCGGCCTCCAGCCCGAGCAGTCCCCCGCCGATCACCACCGCATGCCGCTTCACCTTCGCGGTGTCGATCATCGTCTGCGTGTCGTGGATGTCGCGATAGCCGATCACGCCCTTCAGGTCCTTGCCGGGAACCGGAAGGATGAAAGGCAGCGAGCCGGTCGCGAGCAGCAGGCGGTCGTACTCGGCTTCCGTGCCATCGGCCGCGATCACGCAACGGCGCACGCGATCGATCTTCACCACTTCCTTGCCCAGGTGCAGGCGGATGCCGTGTTCGGCGTACCACGACAGCGGGTTGAGCACGATGTCGTCGAAATCCTGCTCGCCCGCGAGCACCGGCGACAGCAGGATGCGGTTGTAGTTCGGATGCGGCTCGGCACCGAACACGGTGACGTCGTACATGTCGGGTACCAGCTTCAGCAGCTCTTCCAGCGTGCGGATGCCGGCCATGCCGTTGCCCACCACCACCAGACGTGGCTTCTTCATTACCGTGCTCCTCAGATGCGCGCGGCGCCGAGCGCCGCCCACTGGTTGCGCCATTGCGCCTTGACGCCGGTCAGCAGGCCCCACGCCGCCAGTGCGATGCCGGCGAACAGCCACAGGCCCACGCTGTAGCCACCGGTGTGCTGCTTCAGCACGCCGAGGCCCGCCGCCAGCAGGAAGCCGCCCACACCACCGGCCATGCCGATCAGGCCCGTCATCAATCCGATGTCGGTGCCGAAACGCTGCGGCACCAACTGGAACACCGCGCCGTTGCCGGCACCCAGGCAGAGCAGCGTCAGCACGAACAGCGTCACTGCGCCGACGGCACCCCCCACGCCGACGCCGGCGGCCGCCACCAGCAACGCCGCCGACAGGTACACGGCCAGCAGCGTGCGCGTGCCGCCGATGCGGTCGGCGATCACGCCACCCACCGGACGCATCACCGAGCCCGCCAGCACGCACGCCGCCGTGGCCCAACCCGCGTGCTGGGGACCAAACCCGAACTCGTCATGGAAGTAGCCCGGCAACGCACTCGCGAAGCCCGCGAAGCCGCCGAACGTGATGGCGTAGAAGAACATGAACCACCACGCATCCGGATGACCCACCAGTACGCGGCCATAATCGGCCAGTCCCTTGCGCGTGATCGCACCGGGCGCCTCCTTCGCGCAGGCGGCGAACACCACCAGCACCAGCACCAGCGGAATGCAGGCCAGTCCGAATACCGCCTGGTAGCCGAATGCGGCGGCCAGCACCGGAGCGAACAGCGCCGCCAGCACCGTGCCGGAATTGCCGGCGCCCGCGATACCCATCGCCGTGCCCTGATGTTCGGGCGGATACCAGCGCGATGCCAGCGGCAACGCGACCGCGAACGACGCGCCGGCCACGCCCAGCATCATGCCGAGCAGCAACACGTGGCCAAGATCGTGCACGCCGAGTCGCCAGGCCGTCAGCAGCGACAGGATCACCAGCGCCTGGGCCAGCAGGCCGGTGCGCTTGGCGCCGATACGGTCGGCCAGGATGCCCAGCACCAGCCGCAGCACCGCGCCGCACAGGATGGGCACCGCCACCATCAGCGCGCGCTGCTGTGTATCCAGCTGCAGCGCTTCGGCGATCTGCACCTGCATGGGGCCAAGCAGATACCAGACCATGAAGCTCAGGTCGAAATAGAGGAAGGCCGACAACAGCGTGGGCGCATGCCCGGCCTGCCAGAACGATCGGTTCATTCACGCCATCTCCAGGTGGGGTCGCGGACGGGGAGACCGGCCGCGGCAAGGTGGACGACTGAAACGAGGGAACAAAAAAAAGCGCCTTCCGGTTCGCACCGGAAAGACGCCGTTGTCTGCGCGGGCGGACCGCCGTTGGCCCGATCGCGATATCTGGTTGTCGTGGGCACGCCGTTGTGCCCACGCGGATTACCTACGCAAGCGGCATGCCAATCGCTGCGCGGAAGACGCCACCGCGTCAATGGCGAAGGAATTCAACCGGTTAGCGCGGCGTGCCCAAGCATGGATGCGAGCGCCGTGCGTTCGGAAACACCGTTTGCGCACTCTGCGAGTGCAAGCGCGCACCGCGATCGTGCGGTGCGACAGACGCGCGACTCAGGTCCAGGGCTCGCCGTCGAACAGGCGGCTGGGGCGGTCGTCATGCGCGGGGATCGCCACGCCAAGCGCACGCGCCGCCTCGCGATAGGTCTCCAGGCGATGCACATCGCGCAGCCAGTCATCGTCACTGGCGTGGCCTGCGGCAGGCAGCCAACCCCAGCGCCGGAACTGCCGCAGGAAGCCGCGGCCATCGGACAGCCACGGGAAATTCGCATCTCCGCCCGCGTGGAAGCGCAGGCCCTCGCCGGGTTGTTCGCCATCGCGCGGCTGCAGGCAGGCAGCAATGCGTTCGGCCGGCAGGCCGATCGCACCCGGTTCGGCCAGCCATGCCGCGACATCGGCGTGGTGCGCGGGATCATCCAGCCAGCGGCATGCGTCCAGCACCGTCGTCGTCAGCGCCAGGGCGACATCGGGCTGCAGCGCGGCGACGTCGCGCCGGCAGGCGAGTACTTTCTCCGGATGCCCGGGAAAGAGCTGGCCACTGCGGATCACGCGACGTCCCGCGCCGATGGCTTCGGCCTGTGCCCCCCACGGCTCGCCCGCACAGAACCCGTCCAGTTCGCCACGCAGCAGGGCATCAGGCATCTGCGGAGGCGGCAGCGTGACCACGTCGATGGCGTGCCGGGGATCCACGCCGTGCGCGGCCAGCCAGTAGTACAGCCATACGGCATGCGTGCCGGTGGGAAAGGTCTGCGCGAACACGGGCTTGCGGGGCATCGCCTGCACGGCGTCCGCCAGCGGACGACCGGCCGCGATCGCCGCGGCCAGCAACGGCGACAGCGTGATCGCCTGGCCGTTCTGGTTCAGGCCCATCAGGATGGCAAGGTCCGCGCGTGGCCCGCCGACGCCGGTCTGGACGCCGTAGACCAGCGCCGCCATGGCGTGCACGGCATCCAGTTCGCCGGACAGCAGGCGGTCGCGGATCGCCGCCCACGAGGCCTGCCGGTGCAGGCGCAGGTGCAGCCCGTGCTGGCGGTCCAGGCCCAACCGCGAAGCGACGATCAGCGGCGCGCTGTCGATCAGCGGCATGAAGCCGATGTCGAGCGTGCGGTGCCCCATGGCCGTGGTCGGTGTCATCGCCGTGCCTTCATCGACATCTCCTCATCCCAGCAGATCCGCCATCGCGATGATCCGCCGTGCCACGTCGGCCAGGCGGATGCCCTGCTTCATCGCCTGCTGGCGCAAGGCGGCATATGCCTCGGCCTCGCTCATGTTGCGCTTGTCCATCAGCAGGCCCTTGGCGCGGTCGATGTCCTTGCGGTCGCGCAACTGCTGCTCCAGGTCGTCCAGCTTCTGCCGGACGTGCGACTGCTGTTCGAAGCGCGCCATCGCCACGCGCAGGATCGGCGCCAGCCGCGCCGGCGCCAGGCCATCGACGATGTAGGCGGCGACGCCCGCGCCGAGTGCGTCGCGGATCAGGCGGTCATCGCCATCGGTGGCGAACATCACCACCGGCTTCGGCGCTTCCCGGTGCAGCATGGCCAGCTGTTCCAGCATGTCGCGCGATGGCGAGTCGACGTCCAGGATGATCACATCGGGTTGCTGCCCCTGCACAGCCTTCAACAACCCGGCAGCGGCCACCGCGTGCGGCAGCACCTCGTAGCCGACCGCAAGCAGCGCCTCGCGCAGGTCCGCGATCGGCTTGTCGGTGTCGTTGACCAGCAGGACGCGCAGCATCGTGGGGTGATGGCTCGGTGGCTTGACGTGGCTCTCACCCTCATGTTGCCATGCAACAAACGCCACCGCGAGCCCCACCCACCGGAAGACGCCGATGCCGCTGTTTCCCCTGTTTGCCGACCTGGACCAGCGCGAGGTGCTGGTGGTGGGCGGCGGCGACGTCGCCACGCGCAAGGTGGAAGCGCTGCTGCGTGCGGGCGCGCGCGTACGGGTATGCGCGCCGACACTTTCACCGGCGCTCACCGACTGGTCGACCGCGGGCCGTGTGCAGCATCTCGCCGACGCCTTCGACCCTGCGTGGCTGGACGAGGTGTGGCTGGTGGTCGCTGCGACCGACGATGGCGCATTCAATGGCCTGCTCGCCGGCGAAGCCGCGGCACGCCGGCGACTGGTCAATGTCGTGGATGATGCGGCGCTGTCGACGTTCCAGGTGCCGGTGGTGGTCGATCGCGACCCGCTGCTGATCGCCATCTCCTCCTCGGGCGCGGCGCCAATGCTGGCGCGACGGCTCGGCCGGCAACTGGAATCGCAACTCGATGCCGCGTGGGGCGACCTGGCGGCGCTGTTCGCGCGCCACCGCGACGCCATCCGGCAACGCTTCCCCGACCTGGCCGAGCGACGGCACTGGTACGACGCACAGATCGATGGCGAGGTGATGGCACTACTCCGGTGCGCCGAAACGGAGAGGGCGGAACAGGCACTGCTGTCGGCGCTGCGCTCGACCGACACACCGCCAGCGCGCGGCGCCATCACGCTCATCGCCCTGCCCGGCGGAAACGCCGCCCAGCTCACGCTGCACGCAACGCGTGCGATGCACCAGGCCGACCACGTCGTCTTCCACGACGGCATGCCGGACGCCGTCGTCATGCTGGCCCGCCGCGATGCGGCGCGCACCGTGGTGGCGACGGTGGACGGCGACGTGCCGCGCTCGCTCGGTGATCAGGCGACGGCGGGCAGGCGGGTCGTCGTCCTGTGGCCCGACGTATCGCCGTTGCACGTCCTCGACGCGGCCGCCCCGGGCGCGATGCTGGAGCTGATCGAATGCGCGGGCCAGCTGCAGCGGCTGCGCTGAGCCCGGCACGGCCGCTCAAGAACCCTGAAGCCCGTCGCACGAAGTCCTGTGCGATTGACCCATATCAAGGACAGCCCTGCGTTGCTTGCCTAGGCTGCCCGCATGGCCAGCCTGTCCTCCCTCTTCGACCCCGAGCTGCTGCGGCGTTACGACACGCCGGGGCCGCGTTACACCTCCTACCCCACCGCCCCGCAGTTCTCGCCCGGCTTCGACGAAGCCGACCTGCGCGGCATGGCGGCGATCAGCAACGGCGATCCCATTCCGCGTCCGCTGTCGCTGTACCTGCACATCCCGTTCTGCACCAGCCCGTGTTTTTACTGCGGCTGCAACCGCATCATCACCCGCGACACCGCGCGCGGCGCCGCCTACCTGACCCGGCTGTATCGCGAGGTGGCGATGGTGTCTTCGCTGTTCGATCGCGACCGCGACGTGGAGCAGGTGCACTTCGGCGGTGGCACGCCCAATTTCCTGACGCCGTCGCAGATCGCCGAGGCGATGGATGTGTTGCGCCGGCATTTCTCGTTCGCTGCGCCCGCGCGGCTGGACTGCTCGATCGAACTCGATCCGCGCTTCATCTCCCCGAGCGACGTGGGCGAACTCGCCACGGCCGGCTTCAACCGCGCCAGCCTCGGCGTTCAGGACTTCGATCCCGAGGTGCAGCGCGCGGTCAATCGCATCCAGAGCGTCGAACAGACGCTGGCGATCATCGACGCCTGCCGCACGCATGGCCTGCAGTCGGTGAACGTGGACCTGATCTACGGCCTGCCGAAGCAGAGCCTTGAGGGCTTCTCGCGCACGCTCGACATCACCCTGGAGGCACGGCCCGACCGCCTGGCGATCTACAGCTACGCGCACCTGCCGTCGATGTTCCGCCCGCAGCAGCGCATCAACGCCGAGGACCTGCCTTCGCCGGAGGTCAAACTGGGCCTGCTGCAGTGCGCGATCGACAAGCTGGGCGAAGCCGGCTACGTCTACATCGGCATGGACCACTTCGCCCTGCCCGGCGACAGCCTGGCGCAGGCGCAGCAACGCGGCGACCTGCACCGCAATTTCATGGGCTACACCACCCATGCCGAGAGCGACCTGGTGGGCCTGGGCGTGAGCGCCATCAGCCACATCGGCCCGAGCTTCAGCCAGAATCCGCGCGACCTGGGCAGCTGGGAACAGGCCATCGACCAGGGCCGCCTGCCCGTGTGGCGCGGCATGCGGCTGGAAGAAGACGACGTGATCCGCGCCGACGTGATCCAGCAGCTGATGTGTCACGGCACGCTGGACTACCGCGATCTGGGCCGCCGGCATGTGATCGAGTTCACGACTTACTTCGCCGACGCACTGCAGCGGCTGCGCCCGCTGCAGGACGACGGACTGGTGGAACTGCGCCCGGACGGATTGCAGGCCACCTCGCGCGGACGGATGCTGTTGCGTATCATCGCCATGTGCTTCGACCGCTACCTGCCCACCGCTGCAGCCTCGACGCCTCGCTTCTCGCGCACCGTCTGACCACTCCGGGAGTGTCCGCATGAGCTCGCCGCTGGTCTTCCCGCGCACGGACGCGAGCATCGTCGCCGATGACGGCGATGCGCTGAGCTTCTGCTCCACCTGCGCGTTCTCGCAGGCCTGCCTGTCCGAGGGCATGGACAAGCGGGCGCTGATGGACCTGCATGTACTGGTCGAACACGTCGGCCCGCTGCGCGCCGGCGAACACGTGTTCCGCGAGGGCGATCCGTTCGGCGCCATCGCCGCGGTGCGCGCGGGCACGGTGAAGACCTACCAGATCGACCGCAACGGGCACGAGCAGGTGCTGGGCTTCCACCTGCCCGGCGAAGTCATCGGCCTGAACGCGATCCACGGCGACCGCTATCCCTGCAACGCCATCGCCCTGGACACGGTGATGCTGTGCCGCTTCTCGTTCCCGAAGATCGCACTGCTGGCCACGCGCCTGCCCAACCTGCAGCAGCACCTGTTCAAGCTGATGAGCCGCGACATCGGCGTGGCCTCGCTGTTCGCCCGCGACAACACCGCCGACGAGCGCATGGCCGCGTTCCTGATCGGCCTGTCGCGCCGGCTGGCCGCGCGTGGATTCTCGCCGCGCCGGTTCCAGCTGACCATGGCGCGTACCGACATCGCCAACTACCTGCGCCAGGCGCCGGAAACCGTCAGCCGCGTGCTGCGCCGTTTCGAGCAGGATGGCCTGCTGCACATCAAGCAGCGCGATGTCGAGATCCTCGACCTGCCCCGCCTGGAAGCCCTCGCGTTGGCCGTGCTGCGGGATTGATCGCGGCGGGGATGCCGGTGTGGGAGCGACGTCAGTCGCGATGAAGCTTTACCGGTGGACCATCGCGACTGACGTCGCTCCCACAACAACGGCCAAGGGCTCCTGCAGGGGTCCGCCCCCCGATTCCATCCCCGCTTGACCTGCGTCATGGAGCCCCCGGGCCGGCGCGCCGATGATGCGGCCGTTCCCTCAGGAGAGCCGCATCATGAATTCGACACGCAAGTTGTGGGTGGGGTTGGCGGCCCTGCTCATTGCGTCGTTCGCCGTCCTGCTTTGGGTCGGCAGCGAAGTGCATCGCCAGGCGCCGCCGGTACCCGAACGGGTCGTGGCGGAGGACGGCCGGGTGATCTTCACCCGCCAGGACATCGAGACCGGCCGCCAGGTCTGGCAGTCCATCGGTGGCCAGCAGCTGGGCTCCATCTGGGGCCACGGCGGCTACGTGGCGCCCGACTGGGGTGCGGACTGGCTGCACCGCGAAGCCGAGGCCGTCTTGGATGGATGGGCCAAGCGGGAGGCCGGTGCGGAGGGCTACAAGCAGCTCGACGCGCCCACCCAGGCCGCCTACGCCACACGCGTGCAGGCGCTCATGCGGCCCAACACCTACGACGCCGCGACCGGCACGATCACCCTGGCGAACGATCGCGCGGACGCGATCGGCGTGGTCGGCGCGCACTACCAGAGCCTGTTCTCCGCCGACCCGGCCACCGGCGACCTGCGCGAGGCCTATGCCATGCGCAACGACACCGTCCCTGACGCCGAACACCGCCGCCAGCTGACCGCGTTCTACTGGTGGGCCGCGTGGTCGTCGGTCACCGAGCGCCCCGGCGCGACGATCAGCTACACGGCCAACTGGCCGGCGGACGATCTGGTCGGCAACACACCGCCGCCGAGTGCGTTCCTGTGGACGGTCTTCAGCGTGCTGTTCCTGATCGCCGGCGTCGCCTTGCTGGGCTGGCACTACGCGGTCAACCACGGCGACGAGATGGCCCCGGTGCTGCCGAAGAGCGATCCGCTGGCGAAGATCAAGATCACGCCGTCGATGCGCGCCACCGCGAAGTATTTCTGGGTGGTCATCGCGCTGTTCGTGGTGCAGATCCTGCTCGGCGCGATCACCGCGCACTACCAGGTGGAAGGCCAGGAAGCCTACGGCTTCGCGCTGGCCGACATCCTGCCGTACTCGCTGACGCGCACCTGGCATACCCAACTCGCGGTGCTGTGGATCGCCACCGCATGGCTGGGCATGGGCCTGTACATCGGCCCGGCGATTTCCGGGCATGAGCCGAAGTTCCAACGCCTCGGCGTCAATTTCCTGTGGACCTGCCTGATCATCATCGTGGTCGGCGCGTTCACCGGCCAGTGGTTTGCGGTGATGCAGAAGCTCGGCCTGGAGCACAACTTCTGGTTCGGCCACCAGGGCTGGGAGTACGTCGACCTGGGCCGCTTCTGGCAGTGGTTCCTCTTCATCGGCCTGACCCTGTGGCTGGTGCTGGTGGGCCGTGCGCTGTGGCCGGCCATCCGCAACGGCGGCGAATCGCGCAGCATCGTCAGCCTGCTGTTCCTGTCCACGGTGGCGATCGGCCTGTTCTACGCGGCCGGCCTGATGTGGGGCGAGCACACGCACCTGTCGATGGTCGAGTACTGGCGCTGGTGGGTGGTGCACCTGTGGGTGGAAGGCTTCTTCGAAGTGTTCGCGGTGGCGGTGATCGCCTTCCTGTTCACGCGCCTGGGCCTGCTGCAGACCAGGACCGCGACCATCGCGGTGCTGTTCGCCACCATCGTGTTCATGGCCGGCGGTGTGCTGGGCACGCTGCACCACCTGTACTTCACCGGCACGCCGACGGCGGTGATCGCGTTGGGCGCGAGCTTCTCGGCGCTGGAAGTGGTGCCGCTGGCCTACGTGGGCTTCGAGGCGTACCACAGCTGGAAGATGGGCAAGGCCACGCCGTGGATGCAGCGCTACCGCTGGCCGATCCAGTTCTTCATCGCGGTGTCGTTCTGGAACCTGGTGGGCGCGGGCCTGTTCGGCTTCCTGATCAACCCGCCGTTGCCGCTGTACTACATGCAGGGCCTGAACCTGACGCCGAACCACGGCCACACCGCGCTGTTCGGCGTGTACGGCATGCTCGGCATCGGCCTGATGCTGTTCTGCCTGCGCGGGCTGAAGCCGGACGTGGTGTGGAACGAGAAGCTGTTGAAGACCGCATTCTGGTCGCTCAACATCGGCCTGGCCGGCATGTCGCTGCTGACCCTGCTGCCGCTGGGCATCCTGCAACTAAACGCGGCACTGGAGCACGGGTACTGGTTCGCACGCTCGGCCGAGTTCATGCAGCAGCCGATCGTCGACATGCTGGTGTGGATGCGCGTACCGGCCGACACGCTCTTCAGCGTGGGCGCGCTGGCGCTGGTGTGGTTCGTGGCCAGCCTGTGGCTGGCCCCGCGCCGCGAGCCGCTGCCGGTCGCACAGCCGACCGAAGCCTGACCCGGGAACCGGCCTCTCCGGGTGGGGAGGCCGGGCCACCTGCTGCAGGTTGCAGCCCGAGAGCCGCGCACGCGGCTCTCTTTTGTTCGTGCATCCGCCGGATCCTCCCGGTGGCGAGGCTCGGCGCCTTGCAGACGGGGCTCGGAATGTCATGCGCGAGGCACCGCCATGCCATCGATGGCTTTCCGAGCCCGATCTTTCTCACATTGAGCCCGGCAGATCACACGCCGAGAGCCATCGATGGGTTTCGGCAAACCAGCACCTCACCTTCCGAGCCCGATCCGCGAAGCTCCACGCCTTGCACATCGAGCTCCGCGTGCCATCGATGGCACGCGGAGAGCCATCGATCGCCCTCCAGAGCCCGGCACCTCACACGCGGAGCCCCATCGTTGGCACTCCACGCCTTGCACATGGCGCTCGGAGGGCGATCGATGGGGCTTAAAGTCCCATGTCCTCACATTTACCAGGGCCGATGGGGTGTTTCACCTTTAACATTGGGTGGGACGGCAGGGGGTGCCGGGGGAGTGCTGGTCGGGTGTCCAAGGAACTCGTCATCTCGACGGTGGTAGCACTGCTGACGCTGCTGGCCGGCGTCCTGCTGTCGGGCGGCGGACACGGCTGGGTCGCCGGTAGCGCGGGCGCCTTCGCGCTCGCACCCATCTCCTTTTTCGCCTGCCGCAATGCAATGGGCACCGTCGCTTCGACACGGGCGGGTGGGACCGTCCTCCTATGCGGTCTGGTTACGTGCGCCTTGGTGGCCGCTTATACGTTCATCGAAGGGACGCAGTATTTCTTCCAGTTCTTCCGCATCAATGGGGTGGTGGGCGTGGTCATCGCTGTCTTCACCGTCCTGGGCTGGCTGGCCCCGTCGCTGTGGGGGCTTGCCCGTGCATGCTCGCCCACGCCGGACCGTTGAGTCCTTCACCGCCAAACGCATGCCAGCTAGGCCAAGGAGAGACCTTTATGACATACGAAGATCGCGCTGTTGGGGTTCGCAGGCTCACCCCAACCTACGAACTTCCGGACATTCTTGAACTGCCGGCCCCAAGCGTCTTAGTGGAATATCCTCCAATGCATTCCACGCCCAACATGCTTGAACGATCGACGAGGACTGGATGCGACTGCTCACCATACTGATGATGCTGATTGGCGCTGCCTTAGTTCTTGCGGGGTCCGTCATGGTGCCCGCGTACTTGTCCAAGGATCGCCCTGGAACCCCGAAGCCGGTGCTTGGGCAGGTCGTACCTTTCAACAACCATGGCAGGGTGACCTACATAAGCAGGCACGATGCTCTGGCCAGCACCATGTGCGTCGTCAGCGGCGCCTTCATTGGGATACTCGGCGGAGCGCTCTATCGCCGTCAGGCTTCCCGCAACAGGGCGTGATGCGATCCATCTGGATCGCGATCTTTGGACCAGACACTATGAATCACCAGCAGGCGCGGAACCCGGCAGGGGAAATCAACAATGACGATGTTTGATCTGTTGCTGGCGGCCGGCGGCGTGACCGGCACATGGGCGGTGCTGGACTTCGTGCGCACGCGAGCGGCGAGGACGTGGCCCTCCGCGCCTGCCCGCGTCGTGGAAGTGCCTCCCCAGTCATCGTTCGAGGAGTTCAGCCGGGGCCAGTGGGTCGTCAATCGCGATTCGGACCATGCCCTGGTGTGGACGGTGGAGGGAACGGAGTACCGCAAGCGTGTCGAGGACCGCGCGGCCGTCCAGTTCGCCGGCTTCAAGCTGTGGCGCAGCCCGCCCGCGTTCGAGGAAATACTCATCCGTTACGACCCCAGCAACCCCGGCAAAGGCCTCACACCCGAAGAAGTCGGTGCGTGGCGGTGGCTGCTGGCGGCGTCAGCCCTCTTCTTCCTGGTCGCTGCATGCGTCCGTTATGTCTGACCGATCCTCCGCGGAGCGAGCATTGGCCGCCGTCGAAGATGTTTCCCATCATCGCTCCACGCTCGAGGCAAGGGGGCCATGTCCCCCGTCGAACTTGAAGGAGACGCGCCATGACTGAGTTGATCGAGAAGCTGGGCGCAGGACTGTGGGTCATCCTCGCCTCCGAGGTCGTGGCCGTGTTCCTGATCGCACGATTCTGGCGTCTGCGGCTTCACTGGTTCGAGAAGTGCGCCTTGACCGTGCTGGCGCTCGTCCCGGTGGTCGGTCCGTTCTTCGCCTGGTGGCTCTGCCACGACCCAGGCCCCGCGCCACCGTCGCTGCAGGACAGGAGCGGCATGAGGACGAATGTCTACGATCGATGGCGCGATGTGTTCGAAGAGCCTGATCCGGAAGTCCGCAAGCAGAAGGCTCGGTTGTTGCGGGATGTCCATCCCGGCGACCCGCCTTGAATCGATCCGGATCAAGGCGAGGCGATGGGGGTGGCGCCTCTCCCTCCGATCATCTGCCGATCAGTGCGAACATCCACCACAGCATTGGCCGGCCTTGTGTCCGCGCGGTTCGCCTTCGCCGGCTTCGGCATGTTCGCCGGCTTCCTTGAGGATGGCGATCACGCGCTCGGTGGGCAGCGTGGTCATCACCATCAGGCGGCCGGTGCCGGCCTCGAGGGTGACCTCGGCTTCCGGGTCCCAGGCACGCAGGGCGTCGGTCATGGCCTGCTGGCGTTGCTCGGAGGATGCGTGGGTGTGGTCGGACATCGGGCTTCCTGTCGTCATTGCTGCGCGCTTGCGCGGGTGAGGGGACTGTAGGCGCTTGCCGTTCGCCAGGCCTTGACCCGAATCAAGACAACGGCAGGCACCGAATCGCGGCCCGCCTGACCCATGTCAAGGCGAGCACATGCGGGCGCGGGCAAGCTGCCTGCATGAAGATCGACATCGTTCCTCCACCCCGCCCGCGTGCCGCGCCACCGATGCCCGGCCTGTCGCCCGCGTGGCTGGCGCACGCGCCGCACCGCCTGATGTTCTTCATCGGTGCCGGCAACGTACTGCTGGCGATGCTGTGGTGGGCGCTGTGGCTGGTGGCCACGCGCTGGGGCGTGTGGACGATGCCGGAGACACCGATCTACGCCGGCTGGCTGCATGCCTTCCTGATGCAGTACCTGGTACTGCCGAGTTTCATCTTCGGCTTCCTGCTGACCGTGTTTCCGCGCTGGATGGGCATGGCCGACCTGAAGCGCTGGCATTACGTGCCGGTCGGGCTTGGCCTGATGGGCGGGCAGCTGGCGATCCTGCTGGGCGTCGCCGGGTGGCAGGCGGGCCTTACCGTCGGCCTGTGGATGGCGCTCGCCGGCTGGAGCGCCGCGCTGCTGACACTGGGCCGGCTGCTGGCCGACGACACGGCGAAGACCTGGCATGCGCGCTCGTGCTTCGCCGGGTTGCTGCTGGGCTGGCTGGGGCTGGTGATGTTCATCGCCTTCGCGCTGGGCGCGTCGCCGACGTGGGCGTTCGCCAGCATCAAGCTCGGCGGCTTCGGCCTGCTGCTGCCGGTGTACGTGACGGTGGCGCACCGCATGTTCCCGTTCTTCGCCGGCAACGTGGTGCCGGGCTACGTGCCGTGGCGTTCGCTGCCGTGGCTGGGCGCGGTGTGGGTGCTGTTGATGGCGCACCTCGGGCTGGAACTGATGCACGCGTACGCGTGGCTGTGGCTGGCCGATGCGCCGTTGCTGGTGATGACCGCCTGGGCGGTGCATCGCTGGTGGCCGCGCGGCCGCATGCCGGGGCTGCTGGCGGTGCTGTTCATCGGCACCGCATGGCTGCCGGTCACCTTCCTGCTGTACGTGGTGCAGAGCGTGACCTTCCTGGCGACGGATGCGTTCGTGCTGGGGCGCGCACCGATGCATGCGATGTTCATCGGCTTCTTCGGCAGCCTGCTGGTGGCGATGGTGACGCGGGTGACGCAGGGCCATTCGGGACGCCCGCTGGTGATGCCGAAGGTGGCGTGGTTTGCCTTCGTCGCGATCCAGGTCGTCGCGGTGATGCGCATCGTCGCCGACCTGGCGCCGGACGCGATGGCGTGGCAGGCCGCGGCGGCGGCGGGTTGGTTGATCGCGTTGGCGCCATGGGCGGCAAGGATCGGCGGCATCTATCTGCGCCCGCGCGCGGATGGACGACCAGGATGAGCGCCATGATGGCCTTCTACCCCGACATCAAGCTGGTCCACATGGGCGCGGCGATGAGCAGCGGCACGCTGTTCGCGCTGCGCGCAGTCGCGTTGCTCGCCGGCATGCGCTGGCCGCGCGCCAGGGCCGTGCGCTACCTGAGCTACAGCATCGATACGGTGCTGCTGACCGGCGCGATGATGCTGTTGACGATCCTGCCGGCGGGCCTGTTCGCCAACGGCTGGCTGGTGGCGAAGATCGCTTTCCTCGTTGCATATATCGGGCTGGGCATCGCCGCCTTCCGTCCCGCATGCGGCAGCGGTGCCCGCGTCGCGTTGGTGGTCGCGGCGGTGCTGTGCTTCCTGCAGGTGTATGGCATCGCACGTGCGCACGATCCATGGGGCTGGCTGCTGTGGCTGGCGGGGTGAACGCGGTGGATATCTTCTTCGATACGGAACGGTTACCCGACGCGTTCGACCCGTGCGCGGGCTGTGTTCGCGAATCGCTGGATGCCGCAGGGGTGGCGTTCGACTGTCGGCCGATACCGGACGACACGGAGTTGCAGCCATGACGCAGGCGCCGACCCTGCTTCGCCTGGACCTGCGCGAACTGCCGGCACCGGAGCCGATGCAGAGGATCCTGGACTGCCTGGCCACGCTGAGGCGCGGCGAGCGGCTGGTGGCACTGACCCCGAGGGCGCCGGTGCCTCTGCTCCCGATCCTCGATCAGGGTGGCTTCGTCTACCACGTGTACGCGGCCGCCACCGGCCATGCGTGCATCGCGATCTGCCACGCGGAAGACCGGGACGCGCTGCATCCGCCTCGCGCCGCATGAGCGGCCTTGCGTTCGCTCGGGCGCCACCACCGGCGCTGCCCATGCGCTTTCTGCTGACCGCAATGACGTGGGGCGTCATCGCCGGCCTCTGGCTGGCGTGGCAGGGCGAACCGGCATTGCTGTCGCGGTGGACGCCGGCGACGCTCGTGCTGGTGCACGTGTTCGCGCTGGGCCTGCTGGGAAACGCCATGCTGGGCAGCCTGCTGCAGTTCCTGCCGGTCGCTGCCGGCAGTCCGTTGCCGTGCGGGGGTTTCGTGCCGTGGTTGCATGGCGCATTCAATCTCGGGCTGGCCTTGCTGCTGGCGACGTTCATGACGTCGTCCCACACCCTCGCCGTGCCGGCTGCCGTGCTGGCAGGTGGATCGCTTGCCCTCTTCGCGCTGCAGGCCCAGGTGGCCGTCGTGCGTGGGTATGGCATGCGCGGCGTGCGCGAGGGCATCGGCCTGGCCGTGCTGGCACTGCTGGCGACGGTGGCCGTGGGCTTGGTATTGCTGGCGGCACGCACCGGCTGGTGTGCGCCCGCGGCGATGGGCATGGTCGATGTGCACGCGGCCTTCGGCGTGATCGGTTGGACGCTGGGATTGCTCGCAGCCGTGGGCGCGGTGACGCTGCCGATGCTGCAGGGCACGCGTACGCCCACGGCGGCCGCTTCGCGCGCCTGGCAGATCGGGCTGCTGCTGACGCTGGGCATCGTCGTGGCGGCACGGACAGGCGTTCTTCCGGTGGATGCGGCCCGCATCGTGGCGTGCCCATTCGCGGTGTTCGCGGTGGCGGTGTTCGTCCTGCAGGCGCGCGCACCGCACCCACGCAACCCGATGTTGCGCGCGTTCTGGCGCGCCGGCGGCGCGGCCTTGCTGCTCGCCGGCGTACTCGTGTCGTGGCCGGAAGCATCCGCAATGGTGGCCGCTGCGCTGGTAATCGGCGTCGGTCTGCCGCTGCTGGTGGTCGGCATGGCGATGGAGATCACCGGCTTCCTGACCTGGATCGCGCTACGCCAGCGGATGCCGCGCGGCGTGCGTGTGCCGGGCGTGGGCAGTTTGTTCGACGATGCGGGGAAGCGGAGTGCGTTCTTCGCGCATGTCATCGCAGGAGGGCTACTGGCGTCGGCAACGCTGTTTCCCACGCTCGCACGCATCGCAGGCGGCGCGTTGATGCTCGCCTATGCGGTGAGCCTGCATGCGCTCTGGCGCTGCTGGCGGCTCCCGATGACGTGGCAGGCGCCTGGTCCCGACTGATGCGCCGTAACCACGCGCACGGGGCTCAGTAGCGCAGGTTGAGCTTCACCCAGGCGGTGCGGCCCGGTTCGTTGATGCGCACCGGGTCGGCCGGATAACCGAAGGCGCTGTTGCCGCCGAGGTTGAGGTGCTCGCTGTAGGCGCGGTCGAACAGGTTGTCGATGCCGGCGGTCAGTTGCAGGCGGTCATTGAAGCGGTAACCGCTGTTGAGGGAGAACACCGCGAAGCCCGCGCTCGGCCCGAGGTCGCGACCGACGATGTTGCCTTGGCTGGTGCTGACGCGCTCCTGTGCGGCCGCCACGCGCCACAACGCGCCCCACGACCACGGCCCGCGTTCATGGCTGACCGAGAAGCGCGCCTCCAGCGGCGGCATCTGCGGCAGCGCCGTGCCGGTGTCGCGCACGGCGCCCCACGCGTAGGACGCGGCGCCCGACAGCTTCCAGCCTTGCGCGGGACGCCAGTCGATGCCGGCCTCGCCGCCGCGGATGTCCGCATCCACGTTGTGCGCGCGCGTGCTGCTGCCCATCATCCCGGCCGAATAGTCGAACAGGATGAAATCCTGCACGCGTCCGGCGTACAGCGATGCCCACGCATCCACCTTCGACCCCTTGAACTGCAGACCGATGTCCAGCTGCGTGGTGCGCTCGGGATGCACGCCGGCGAAGGCATTCGGCGCACCGACGGGACCGCGCGTAGGCGAGAACAGCTCCCAGTAGTCGGGCATGCGCTGGGTGTGGCCCAGGCCGGCGTAGGCGCCCCATCGGCCGCCCAGATCGTATTCGTAGCGCACGAAGGCGCTGGGGAGCGATTCCTTGCGCGTCATGCCGGCAGTGGGATTCGGCATCGGCATCATGCCGCCGGTGGTCGCGCGCAGGTCCTGCGCTTCGGCGCGATCGAGGCGCACGCCGCTCATCAGGTGATGCGTGTCGGTGATGTGCAAGTGCGATTCGGCGAACGCGCCCCAGCTCTGGAACTTCGCGTCCACCTGCCAGGGCAGGGCGAGGTAGGCGCCGCGGCCGCTGGCGCTGCGCTGGCTGTGCCGGCTGTCGCGCAGGTCCAGGCCGGTGGTCACTTCCCAGCGTCCCGCTTGCCAGGTGGTCGCGACGCGGCCGCCCCGCGTGCGGTGCGCCACGTTGCTGACCATCGGCATCGGCATGCTGCTGGTGGGGTCGGGTTCGCGCAGGCTGTAGTTGTCCATCACGTGGTCCACGTCGTTCTGGTAGACGTTGGCGGCCACCGCATCCAGCATGCCGCCGATGTGCTTCTTCTCGAAGCGCAGGCCCAGGCTGTCGCGACGGAACTGCGCGCCGTCCATGCCGCGACCGGCGTAGCGCGCCTGCGCATCGCCGATGCCGGCGTTGAGCTCCAGCACGGTGTTCTCGTCCGGCGTCCAGCCGAGGGCGGCGTCGGCGTTCCACTTCTTCCAGGCGGACGGCACAAGGTCGCCGTTGCCATCCTCGTAGTCGTCGGCCTCGGAGCGGTTGGCCGAGAGGCGCGCATAGCCGCGTGGCGTGCCGGTGCTGATATCGAGCACCTGGTCGTTGCGGCCGTGGCTGCCGGCCAGCACGCTGCCCGACGCCTGCACGCCGGGTTCGGAGAAGTACGGGATCTCGCGTTCGAAGCGCACCGTGCCCGCCGACGCACCGCCACCCCACAGCACCGTCTGCGGCCCCTTGATGACCACCAGGCGGTCGTAGGTTTCCGGGGCGATGTAGGACAGCGCGTTGTCCATGCGCGCGGGGCAGGCGCCGCTCATCGCGCCATCGTTCGTCATCAGGTTGATGCGCGAACCGAACATGCCGCGCAGCACCGGATCACCGTTGGTGCCGCCGCTGCGCAGCGTGGAGAAACCGGGAATGGTCTTCAGGTAATCGGCGCCGTCGCTGGCCGGTACAGGCTGTCGCGGCAGCTTGGGATCGGTGATGACGGTGGTGGCCATCGCGGGTGCCACGCCGACCACGACGACATCGTCCAGCGTGGTAACCCCCAGCGCATCAGCATGCAAGGCAGCATGCGCGTCCTGTGCATGGGCGGAGGTGTGTGCGAGCGCGATGAGCAGGGCGACGGCAAGCAGGTGGCGGTTCATGGCGCATCTCTCCTCTGTGATGCGCACATTCTCCGGATCAATCCGGCCGCGAAGGTGCGACAAGGTGTCGCAGGTGCCGGTGCGCTTGACTTCGGTCAAGCCCTTGCGCGAATGCGTCGCATCGGCCCGTCGCGATTGATCCAGATCAACGTGGCGAGCCGCATGCTTTTCCATCATGGGCGCACACCAATCACGACCGACCAAGGAAAGCACCATGAAACGCCTGCACACCTCCCTGCTTGCCTGTGCCCTCGCCGCATTGCTCGCCGGCCCCGCCTTCGCTGGTGGAGAAGGCGGCAAGATCACGCCCGCCGGCGAAACGATCCATGCCGTGCTGACGGCGCCGCCGATGGTGCCGCCGCCGCTGACGCGCAAGACGCCGGCCCACGTCGTGGTCGATCTCGAGATGATCGAGAAGGACATGCGCATGGCCGACGGCGTGACCTACAACTTCTGGACGTTCGGCGGCACCGTGCCGGGCAGCTTCATCCGCGTACGCAAGGGCGACACGGTCGAGTTCAAGCTGAAAAACCGCCACGACTCGCACATGTCACACAACATCGACCTGCATGCCGTCACCGGCCAGGGCGGCGGCGCCGAGGCCACGTTCACCCTGCCGGGCAAGGAAACGCAGTTTTCCTTCAAGGCGCTGAACCCCGGCCTGTACATCTACCACTGCGCGATGGCGCCGGTCGGCATGCACATCGCCAACGGCATGTACGGCCTGATCCTGGTGGAACCGGAAGAAGGCCTGCCGCCGGTCGACAAGGAGTTCTACGTGGTGCAGGGCGACTTCTACACCGAAGGCGCGTACGGCGAGCCGGGCCTGCAACCCTTCAGCCTGGAAAAGGCGATCGACGAGCACCCTACCTACGTCGTGTTCAACGGATCGGTGGACGCATTGCAGGGCGACAACGCGCTCAAGGCGAAAGCAGGCGAAACGATCCGCATGTTCGTCGGCAACGGCGGGCCGAACCTGGTGTCCAGCTTCCACGTGATCGGCGAGATCTTCGACAAGGTCTGGACCGAGGGCGGCAGCAAGTACCAGGAGAACGTGCAGACCACGCTGATCCCCGCTGGCGGTTCGGCCATGGTCGAGTTCAAGGCGGACGTTCCGGGCAACTTCGTGCTGGTGGACCACAGCATCTTCCGCACGTTCCACAAGGGCTCGCTGGGCATCCTGAAGGTGGAAGGCGACAAGAACCCCGACATCTACACGGGCCAGCAGCACGACATCGAGTACCCGGAAGCCAAGCCGGCGGCCGGCAAGTGAGGATGGGATGAAACGGACGCCGCCTTCGACCGCCACGTTCCTGCTGCTCGCGCTGGCATCGGCGTTCGCCGTCGCCGGCGACGCGGACAGCGGATACCGGCGCATCGAGGGCGGCGACTTCCGTTCGTCCGTGCGCTTCGAGGAGGACACCCGCGTGGTGCGGGTGGCCTCGTTCGCGCTGATGGCGCGGCCCGTCAGCAATCGCGATTTCGCCGGATTCCTCGCGCGCCAGCCGCAGTGGCGACGCGACCGCATTCCCGCCGTGTTCGCCAGCCCGGGCTATCTGGGCCACTGGGCCACCGCCGACGCCCCGGGGCCGGCGCTGGATCCGGACGCGCCGGTCGTGTATGTCAACTGGTACGCCGCCGATGCCTACTGCCGCGCGCAGCAGGCGCGGCTGCCGCGCTTCGTCGAATGGGAATACGCGGCGGCGGCCGATGCCACGCGATACGACGCGCGTGGCGATGCAGCGTGGCGCATGCGCCAGGTCAACGACGGTACGCCGCACGCCATCGATGCGGCGCCCGACGCACCAGCGAATGCTCACGGCATCCACGGCCTGCACGGCGCGCACTGGGAGTGGAGCGAAGACGTCGCCTCGCTGCTGGGCGACGGCGACCGCCGCGGCCAGCAGGACGGCGACACGCTGCGCTACTGCGGCGCGACCGCCATGAATTTCAACGATCCCGGTGACTACGGTGTGGTCAAGCGCTTCGTGCTGCTGTCCGCGCTGCAACCTGACGCCACGCTGGGCAACCTCGGTTTCCGCTGTGCAAGGAGCACGCCATGAAGATCGCTTCCCTGTTCCTCTCCACCCTGCTGGTACTCGCGACGCCGTTGCAGGCGCAGTCGCTGCCGGGCGACTCGGTCTACCACCTGCAAGCCAGCACGCAGGACGCTAACGGCGCGCCTGTGGCCTGGGCGTCGCTGCGCGGACAGCCGCGGCTGGTGTCGATGTTCTACACGAACTGCCACCTGATGTGCCCGCTGATCATCGAGAACGCCAAGAGCCTGCAGAAAAAGCTTTCCCCGCAGGAACGGGCGAAACTTGGCATGGTGATGGTCAGCCTCGATCCCGTACGGGACACACCGGACGCGATGCGGGACGTAGCCCGCCGCCACCGTGTGCCCGGGAACTGGCAGTTCCTCACGCCTGCCGAAAACGATGTGCGCGCCATCGCCAGCGTGCTGGACGTGCGTTACCGCTTCCGCGACGACGGCAGCATCAACCACACCAGTGTGCTGGTGCTGCTCGACGCCGAGGGACGGGTGCGCGCCCGCAGCGAAGTGACGGCGGCCGCCGCCGATTCCGCCTTCCTGATCCAGATCAAGGCGCTGCTCGCCGGGCCGTGATGACATGGCGTCCACAACCGACATTCCCAAACCCCAAGGAGTCCATCATGAAACTGTCCCGCCCCCTCGCCGCCCTCGTCCTGCTGGGTGCCGCCGGCATGGCGCAGGCCGCCGGCAACTGCACGATCAGCCTCAAGGGCGACGATGCGATGAAATTCGACCAGAAGGAAGTCACCGTCTCGGCAGGCTGCGCCACCATCACCCTCGAACTGACGCATACCGGCAAACTGCCCGTCGCGGCGATGGGCCACAACGTGGTGGTGTCGAAGACCGCGGACCTGGCGGGCGTCGCCCGGGACGCGATGAAGGCCGGCGCCGCCAGCCAATACGTGCCCAAAGGCGATGCGCGCGTCATCGCCCACACCACGCTGGTCGGCGGCGGGCAGAAAACCCGGATCACCTTCCCCGGCAAGAAGCTCACCGCTGGTGGTGACTACAGCTTCTTCTGCAGCTTCCCGGGCCATTCCACGCTCATGAAGGGCAAGCTGGTCGTCACCAGGTAAAGCGCAGCCACCCCGACGCGCCGCCGGATCGCGGCGCCTCCCCTTCCGGAACCAAACACTTGGAATACATCATCAGACCGGATGGCGTACCGATCGACCCCACCCGCATCGAGTGGCATCTGCTGGCCCTGGACCCTGCCGCCCTGATCGATCTGGACCCCACGACAGGAGCGCTACGTTGCTCCACCAACGCGCTCGCGGTGGAATTGCAACGGGCATTCGCGCAAGCCGGCTACCCGCTTGAAGCCAATGCCATAGAACAGGTGCCCTCGGTGTGCTGTGGCGGCTGCAGTGGCTGACAGGCAGCGGTATCACCAGAAAACGGTGTACAGCGCCACGAGAATGGCGAGCACGGCGACCGCGCCGATGTTGAATGCGCCGCTGGTGCGGTAGTCCACGTCGCGGGTCTGGATGATGTCTTTCTCCGGCGCGTGCGGCGTGGCCAGCGACACCCCGACAGCCAGCGCCAGCGCGAGCAGGAACACCAGGCCGACACGATCGATGAAGGGCAGCGCCGGCCATGCCAGCTTCAGCACGATGGACAGCGCGAACGACCCGATCGCCGCGGCCAGCGCACCGGCCTCGTTGGCGCGCTTCCAGAACAGGCCCAGCACGAAGATCACCACGATGCCCGGGGTGAAGAAGCCGGTGTATTCCTGGATGTACTGGAACGCCTGGTCGAAGCTGCCCAGCAGCGGCTTCGCCGCCAGGATGCCGAGCACCACGGTGACCACCGCGGCGATGCGGCCCACGCGCACCAGCTTCGTTTCATCGTGCTGTCGCTTGCCCTTGGCGTAGAAGTCGAGGGTGAAGATGGTCGCCACCGAATTGATCTTCGAAGCGAGCGAGGCCACGATCGCCGCCACCAGCGCGGCGAACACCAGCCCGAGGATGCCGGTGGGCAGCAGGCGCATCATCGTCGGATACGCCTGGTCGGGCTTGTCCAGGCCCGGCGCCAGCATCACCGCCGCGATGCCCGGCAGCACCACGATCACCGGCATCAGCAACTTGAGGAACGCAGCGAACAGCACGCCCTTCTGCGCCTCGCCGATGTCCTTCGCCGCGAGCGCGCGCTGGATGATGTACTGGTTGAAGCCCCAGTAGCTGATGTTCATGATCCACATCCCGCCGAGCAGCACGCTGAGGCCTGGCAGGTCCTTGTAGAACGGGTTGTCCTTGTCGAGGATCATCTCGAAGTGGTCCGGCTGCGCTTCCCACAGTTTGTGGAAACCCGCGACCACACCCGCGCCGTCGCCCAGTTCGTTGAGTGTCAAGCCCGCGACCAGCAGGCCGCCGAGCACCAGCAGCGACACCTGCACGATGTCGGTCAGCGCGACGGCCTTCAGGCCGCCGTAAAGCTGGTACAGCAGCGCGAATACACCGATCAGCACCACCGCCAGCATCTGGTCCATGCCGGTGACCTGCGATACCGCGATGGCGCCCAGCCACAGGATCGAAGTGACGTTGACGAACACATACAGCCCCAGCCAGAACACGGCCATCAGCGTGCGGATGCGCGTGCCGTACCGCTGCTCCAGGAACTGCGGCATCGTGTAGATGCCATTGCGCAGGAACACCGGCAGGAACCATTTGCCGACGATCAGCAGCGTGGCCGCCGCCATCCACTCGTACGACGCGATGGCCAGGCCGATGGCATAGCCGGAACCGGACATGCCGATGATCTGCTCGGCCGAGATGTTGGCGGCGATCAGCGAGGCGCCGATGGCCCACCACGGCAACGACTTGCTGGCGAGGAAGTAGTCCTTCGCATCCTTGGTGTGCCCCGCCTTCTCGCGCGATACCCATTGCGCCAGCACGAAGATGCCGGCCAGGTAGGCCAGCACGATGGCGATATCCAGTCCCGACAGTGTCATCCCGCTCCCCTTCCCCGTTCATTCGCGATCGCGGGAAGCCCGGACGCCTGCGCGCCCGGGACTTCCGCCGTTGTCAGCGTGCGCAGTCCACGGTCTGCTCGGCCTGGTCCAGCGCGCCCAGCGCCACGCGTGACACCGAGACCGTCATCGTGCCGGCGGTACCGATCGCCCACGGCCGATCCAGCTTGCTGACATCGGCGCCGGCCTTGGCCAGGCACTTCAGCGGCACGCCGACGCGCGTCCACTGACCCACTGGCAATTTCGCCAACGTCGGCGCCAGCGCCACGCGTGCCGTGCAGCCGGTACCGCAGCCCACCGACAACCAGGCCTCCCCACTCGGCGCGGTGTCCACACGCAGCGTGGTCAGCAACATCACGTCGCCGTTGCTCTCGCGTTGCAGGTCCAGCGCCGTATGCGATTGCAGCGCCGCGACCGCCTCGCCCTTGCCGGACCAGGCCAGCCGGCGTGCATCTTCCTGCGCCAGATGGTCCACGCCGGTTACTTTCAGCAGATCGGCGTTCAGTGCCTCGGGTACCTTGGTGACGGTGACGCCTTGGCCATCGCCGGCTTCCAGACGCAACGCCATGCCGGAACCGGCATCGCCACGGGCGAAGTAGACGCCGCTCGCGCCCTCGTCGCCACTGACACCGGATTCTTCCGGCAGCGCCGCCAGGTCGCCCTTGTCGGCATAGGTCAGGCCGAAGCCGAACGCGAACAGCGGGTCGTAGTTTTCCTGACCTACGTTGTTGGCGTACTGCGTCGCCGTGCGCGGCCAGCTGAAGCTGAGCTTGCCCTTGAAGTCGTGCTGCACGCTGCCATCGGCCTTGCGCAGCAGGACGTCGGCGATGCCCGCGCCTTCCGAACCCGGCAGCCATGCCGCCACGAAGGCATCGGCCGCATTGATCTCGCGGTTCATCCACAACGGGCGTCCACTCAGGAACACCGCCACCACCGGAATGCCATCGGCTTTCAACCGCTTGATCAACGCGAGGTCGGCGTCGTCACCCGGCTTGTAGAGCAGCGTCTGCAGGTCGCCCTGGAATTCCGCGTACGGGTTCTCGCCGAACACCACCACCGCCACGTCGGGCTTCTGCGTGTACTTGCCGTCGACCGACAGCAGCGCCTCGCCACCGGCGGCCTTCGCCTGCTGCGCGATGCCTTCATAGATGGAATCCGCGTTCGGGAAATCCTTGCGCGTCGTGCCGGTGCCCTGCCAGTTGAGCGTCCAGCCACCGGCCTGCTTGCCGACATCGTTCGCGCCGTCACCGGCCACCAGGATACGCTGCTTCGGCGCCAGCGGCAGCACGCCGCCCGCGTTCTTCAGCAGGACCAGCGATTCACGCACGGCCTGTCGGGCCACCGCGCGATGCTCAGGCGCGCCGAGCAGGGCGAACTGCCCGCCCACCGTGCGTGCCGACGGCTTGCCCGCCTCGAACAGGCCCAGGCGGAACTTCACCCGCAGGATCCGTCGCACCGCGTCGTCCAGCCGTTCCTGGCTGATCGTGCCGGTCTTCACCGCCGCCAGCGTGGTTTCGTAGAAGCCCTTCCAACTGTCCGACGCCATCGCCATGTCCAGCCCGGCATTGATCGTGGCGGGGCAATCGGTATTCGTGCAGCCCTTCACCTGGCCATGGCCGTTCCAGTCACCGACCACGAAGCCGCCGAAATGCATGCGGCCCTTCAGCGCATCGGTCAGGTACGGCTTGTTGCCGTGCATCTTCTCGCCGTTGACGCTGTTGAACGACGCCATCACCGTCTGCGCACCCGCCGCGATCGCGGGCGGATAACCGGCGGCATGGATCCGGACGAGCTCGGCCTCGCTGATCTTGGTGTCGCCCTGGTCCTTGCCGTTGGTGGTGCCGCCATCGCCCAGGAAGTGCTTCACCGAGGCGATCACGTGGCGGCCGTCGAGGAAGCCGGGCGTGCCGACCTTGCCCTGCAGGCCTTCGACCATCGCACCGGCGTAGCTCGCCACGATGTCCGGCGACTCGGAATAGCCTTCATACGAACGGCCCCAGCGATCGTCCTGCGGCACTGCCACGGTCGGCGCGAACGCCCACTCCATGCCGGTGGTGCGCGTTTCCAGCGCGGTGATCTCGCCGATCCGACGCAGCAGGTCCGGGTTGCGCGTCGCACCCAGGCCGATGTTATGCGGGAACAACGTGGCGCCGACGATGTTGCTCTGCCCGTGCACGGCATCGATGCCGAAGATCACCGGGATCGCCTTGCCGCCCTGCGAGGTGTCCATCGATGCCTCGTAGAAGGCATCCGCCAGGGCCAGCCATTCGGCAGGTGCGGCGTCGTAACGACCCCCGGGGTCGGAGTTGCCGCCGGCGAGGATCGAGCCGAGCCGGTACTTGCGCACGTCGTCCGGGGTGATGCTGGCGATGTCGCCCTGCACCAGCTGGCCGACCTTTTCTTCCACGGTCATCGTGGCGAGCAGGTCGGTGATGCGTTTCTCGAGCGCGGCGTCCTCGGCCAGCGGCCAGGCCACCTGCGGCCACGGATTCGCCTGTGCCTGCGGGGCCAGCGCATCGGCCTTGCCATCGCCCTTGCAGGCGGCCAGCGCCAGTGCCAGCGCGGCCAACAGCACGCCGCTGCGGGCGCGCATGAAGTTGCGGTTCGTCATGGTGTTCATCCTTCCATCTGCTCCAGTTCCTTGCCCTTGGTCTCGTGAACATACTTCAACACGAAGAATACCGAGATGATCGCCGAAACCAGGTAGATGCTGTAGGTCGCCGCCAGCCCGATGGCCGCCAGCAGGATCGGGAAGGTCACGGTGATGGCGAAATTGGATGTCCACTGGGCCGCACCCGCCACCGCCAGCGCCGAGCCGCGGATCTGGTTGGGGAACATTTCGCCCAGCATCACCCACATCACCGGACCCCAGGAGATGTTGAAGAACACCACGTAGGCATTGGCCGCCACCAGGGCCAGCGTGCCCATGCCTTCGGGCAGCTGCAGGTGGCCGTTGGCCAGCGAGCCGCTGGCGAATGCCACCACCACCAGCGCCAGCGAGACCGCCATGCCGGCCGAGCCGACCCACAGCAGCGGCTTGCGGCCGATGCGGTCGATCAGCAGCACGGTGACGATGCAGGCGCCGATGCTGAGCGCGCCGGACAGCACGTTGATCGCCAACGCGTCGTTTTCGGAGAAACCCACCGCCTGCCACAGCACCGCGCCGTAGTAGAACACCACGTTGATGCCCACCAGCTGCTGGAACGTCGCCAGGCCGATGCCGACCCAGACGATGGGCCGGATCTTGCCGGTGACCTTGTTCTTCAGGTCGGACAGCTGCGGGCGGTGGTGGTCGTCCGACAGCGACGCATCGATCTCCGCCAGCTTGGCCTGCGCCTCGGCACCGCCGAACAGGCGCGTCAGCACGCGCAGCGCTTCGTCCTTGCGGCGCTTCACCACCAGATAGCGCGGACTTTCCGGAATGGTCAGCAGCAGCACCAGGAACAGCAGCGAGGGCACTGCCTGCATCCAGAACATCCAGCGCCACGCCGCATGCCCGCCCCACAGCGCTTCGGTGGACGCACCGGCTTTCGCAGCCAGCAGGTAGTTGGACAGGAACGCTGCGGTGAGGCCGCTGATGATGGCGATCTGCTGCACCGTCGCAAGGCGCCCGCGGTAGCGCGCCGGTGCGACTTCGGCGATATAGGCCGGCGAGATCACGCTCGCCGCGCCCACTGCGAACCCACCGATCACGCGCGCGATGACGAACACCACCGACGACGTCGCCGCACCGGCCCCGATGGCCGACAACAGGAACAGCACGGCCGAGATGATCAGCACGTTGCGCCGGCCCAGGCTGTCGGCCAGCCGGCCGGCACTGAAGGCGCCCACCGCGCAGCCCAGCAGCATCGAGGCCACTTCGAAACCGAGACCCGCCTTGGTGGAACCGAACGCCTGCTGCAGGCCGTCCACGGTGCCGTTGATGACCCCGCTGTCGAACCCGAACAGGAACCCGCCGATCGTCGCCACCACGCTGATCAATACGATCAGCCGGGTGTTCTCGCCCCCCGTCATCGCCTGGCTCATGCTGCCGCCCCTTTGCTCATCGCTGTTGTCATGGAATGCATGCCTGCCACGCTCAGCGCAGCAGGTACTGGTTGAGCAAGTTCTCGTAGCGTTCCTGCTTGCCGCTGATCTGCTTCGGTTCGCCCTGGCCGGCCGC